>OLRK01001175.1_pt1 | contig 23554 bp, 16 predicted proteins | sample 1672911 | NCBI WGS metagenome assembly OLRK01 (sample SAMEA3136736, study PRJEB25190) | human gut metagenome | biome: human gut; feature: human-associated habitat; material: faeces | place: Austria | collected 2013 | reverse complement strand
ATCTTGATGCCTGGGAAATGCCATCTGTCGAGGCATTTCAAAAAACATTATTAGGATTAACCGCCTAACAATGATATCTTAAACGACTCCATAAGATTTTTCAAGGCATAGTACCCACTATGTCCAATGTTTATGTCCATTTCTCGTAAATTTCTTTTCCTGCACGATATTCAGTTGTCAAGTTTCGGTTGGAATCTCATTTATTGAGATTCCGAGAAGTTATTTGTCTCAGGCGGGATTAAATCCTCGCCCGGGTTCCTTTTCCGTCCCTCTTTCCCAGTTTCAGCCGGTTCAGATGGACGTCTTTTCCCTTATATTCTACTACAGGATCGTCTCCTAATAAATAAACTTTTTCTAAATTTTCTCCGTCGGCCAGTTTCATGCCCCGCACGCCCTTGGACGCCTTCTTCATCACAGGGATTTCCTCCATGGAAAACCGCAGGAATACGCCGCCGTCCGTCTGGAGAATCACGTCGTGTTCTCCGTTTACAGGCGCCACCGCCGCCAGGCTGTCTCCTTCCTGGAGCTTGGTGGAAACCACGGTGCGGTTGTTGGTGCAGAACTCGCTGCCAGGCACCAGTTTCACCATAGCCTGCTTTGTGGCAAAGAGCAAGGTGCTCTCATAGAGGGATTCCCCGTTCACCAGGTAAACGATCTCCTCCTTCGTGCCGTCAAACCGGCTCAGGTTGTCGATGGGAACGCCTTTGTCCCGCAGCTTTCCCGCGGGCACATCCGCCAGCTTGACCTGGTGCAGGGCGCCTATGTCCGTAAACAAGCAGATCCGGTCGGAGCTCATACAGGGCACCACGTGGGTGTGCTCCCCGTCCACCGTCTCCCGGTTCCGCTCATACACGGCCCGGTCCAGGGTCTTGCAGTAGCCGAACCGGTCCATGACAAACACCACCGGCTGCTCCGCCGCGGGAGTCTCCACGTAGGCGATCTCCCGGCTGTCCTCGATAACCGTCCGCCTGGGAATGGCAAATTCCTTCCGGATGGCCAGCAGGTCGTCCTTGATGACCTGATCCATGGTTTTCCGGCTTTTTAAAATCTTCTGATACCGCTCGATCTTTTTCACCGTCTCCTTGTAATCCTTTTCCAGGGCCAGGATCTCCAGGCCGATGAGCTTGTACATCCGCATTTCCAGGATGGCCGTGGCCTGGCGCTCGGAAAAGCAGAGGCGCTTGGCGTCCTCCTCAAAGCCGGGAGTGCGGAAATGGATATTGGAAATGTCACCGTTTACCAGGCAGGCCTTGGCGTCCTTTAAGTTCCTGGAGCCCCGGAGCACGGCGATAATCAGGTCAATGATGTCGCAGGCCCGGATCAGTCCCTCCTGGACCTCCTTTTTCTCCAGCTCTTTCTCCAGCAGGGCCTTGTACTTCCTGGTGGTGTTCTCGTGCTGGAAGTCCATGAAGTTCTTTAAGACCCCCCGCAGGTTTAAGGTCTCCGGGCGGCCGTCCACGATGGCCAGCATATTGACGCCGTAGGTGTCCTCCAGTTTCGTCTTTTTGTAGAGGATGGCCTTGATTTTCTCCACGTCGGCGTCTTTTTTCAGCTCCAGCACGATGCGGATGCCCTCTTTGTTGGACTGGTTGGAAATGTCCACCACGTCCGGCAGCTTTTTGGACTCCACCAGGTCGGCCACGTCCACCAGGAACTTGTTGATGCCGGCGCCCACCATGGTGTAGGGGATTTCAGAGATCACCAGCTTGTCCCGGTCCGCCTTCCGTTTTCCCAGCTCCACCTCGATCCGCCCCCGCAGTTTCAAGCGCCCGGAACCGGTCTCATAGATGGCGGGCAGATCGCTTTTATTGGCGATGATGCCGCCGGTGGGAAAGTCGGGGCCCGGCAGTTTCTCCATCAGCTCCGCCGTGGAGATGTCCGGGTTGTCGATGTAGGCCATCACCGCGTCCACCACCTCTCCCAGGTTGTGGGTGGGGATGCTGGTGCTCATGCCTACGGCGATGCCCTCGGCGCCGTTTACCAAGAGGTTGGGCACCCGCACCGGCAGCACCTCCGGCTCTTTGTCCGTCTCGTCATAGTTGGGGACAAAGTTTACGGTCTTGTCCAGATCCTTTAAATAGACCTCCTCTGCAAATTTTTGCAGCCTGGCCTCGGTGTAACGCATGGCAGCCGCCCCGTCGCCCTCGATGGAGCCGAAGTTTCCGTGTCCGTCCACCAGAGGCATTCCCTTTTTAAAGCCCTGGGACAGGACCACCAGGGTGTCGTAGATAGAGCTGTCGCCGTGGGGATGGTATTTACCCATCGTATCTCCCACGATACGGGCCGCTTTCCGGTGGGGCTTGTCGTGGTTCAGCCTCAGCTCGCTCATATCGTAGAGTACCCGCCGCTGTACCGGTTTCAAGCCGTCCCTGGCGTCAGGGATGGCTCTGGCGGTGATCACGCTCATGGAATAATTCATGTAGCTTTTCTGCATTTCCTCTGAATATTCCGTCTTTATTATCTTTTCAGCCATTTGAATTCTCCTCGCTTATTTCCATGCCCGCCGCCTAGGCGTCAATCTCCGCCTCGTCCGCGTGGTCGTAAATGAACTGCCGTCTGGGCGGCACGTCGCTGCCCATGAGCATTTCCGTAATCTCCGATGCCATGCGGGCATCCTCGATCTCCACCTGCTTGAGTACCCGCCGCTCCGGGTCCAGGGTCGTCTCCCAGAGCTGCTCCGGGTCCATCTCTCCCAGGCCCTTATACCGCTGAAGGGTAAACTCTCCTGTATGAGTTTTCCGGTAGCGTTCCAGCTCCCTGTCATCAAACAGATACTGCTCCTGCCCCTTTTTGGGAATCACCTTATAGAGGGGAGGCATGGCGATGTACACGTGGCCGTTGTAGATTAATTCCGGCATGAACCGGTACAAAAAGGTGAGCAGCAGCGTGTCGATATGGCTCCCGTCCACGTCCGCGTCCGTCATCAGGATGATCTTGTTGTACCGCAGCTTTCCAATGTCAAAATCGTTTCCATAGCCCTCGGAAAAGCCGCAGCCGAAGGCGTTGATCATGGTCTTGATCTCCGCGTTTCCCAGCACCTTGTCCATGGAAGCCTTCTCCACGTTCAGAATCTTTCCTCGGATGGGCAGGATGGCCTGGTACTGGCGGTTTCTGGCCGTTTTGGCGGAGCCGCCGGCGGAATCTCCCTCTACAATGAAAATCTCGCACTTGGAGGCGTCCCGGCTCTCACAGTTTGCCAGCTTTCCGTTGCTGTCGAAGGAAAACTTGGATTTGGAGAGCATATTGGTCTTGGCCTTTTCCTCCGCCTTGCGGATCTTCGCCGATTTCTCGGCGCAGCCGATGATGCCCTTTAGCACCTCTAAGTTCCGGTCAAAATACCGGGTAAGCTCGTCCCCGGTCACGGAAAATACGGCCTTGGTGGCGTCGGCGCTGGCCAGTTTCGTCTTGGTCTGACCCTCGAAAATGGGGTCGGGGTGTTTCACCGCCACGATGGCCGTCATACCGTTTCTGGTGTCCGCTCCGGTGAAGTTGCTATCCTTTTCCTTCAGGATCCCTAACTCCCTGGCGTAGCCGTTGATCAGCTGGGTGAAACGGGTTTTAAAGCCCATAAGATGGGTGCCGCCTTCCTGGGTGAAAATGTTGTTGCAGAATCCCAGAGTGTTCTCCTCAAAGGCGTCCACAAACTGGATGGCTACCTCCACCTCGATCTTCTCCGACGTCCCCTTATAATAAATCGGCTCATGCACCGTCTCCTTGCCAGCATTTAATTCCCGCACGTAGGCCACGATTCCGTCCGGCTCGCTGTAGTCCACCTGCTCCTCCTCACCGGCTCTGCGGTTTTCGTAATGGATGGTCAGGGCCGGATTTAAGTAAGCGGTCTCGTGCAGGCGGCTTTTCAGCCATTTGTCCTTAAACCTGGTCTTTTCAAAGATTTCCCCATCCGGCAGGAAGTTGATCTCCGTTCCCGTGGCCTTCGTCTTTCCCACCACCGGCAGCAGGCCGTTCTCCAGCTGGACTGTGGGGATTCCCCTCTCGTAGGCGTCGTGATGGATGCCGCCGTTCTGGTAAATTTTCACGTCCATCCGCTCAGACAGGGCGTTTACCACAGAGGAGCCTACGCCGTGGAGGCCGCCGCTGGTCTTGTAGGCCTCATTGTCAAATTTTCCTCCCGCGTGGAGGGTCGCTAACACCACCCGCTCCGCGGAAATGCCTTTTTTGTGCATTCCCACCGGGATGCCGCGGCCACTGTCTTTTACGGTGCAGGAACCGTCCGCCTCCAGCGTCACCCAGATCTCGTTGCAGTAGCCCGCCAGATGTTCGTCCACCGCGTTGTCCACGATTTCATAGATCAAATGGTTTAACCCCTTGGTGCCCACGTCCCCGATGTACATACCGGGGCGCTTGCGCACCGCCTCCAGGCCCTCCAGCACGGTGATGCTGTCCGCATTATACTGTGTCTTTGCCATGTAATGCCTCCAAATCTCGTATTCTATCCGTTCATATGCCACCTGATTATGGCATAAATTTTTTCGTTTTGCAAGATACCGGGCTCAAAAGTCGGAAATCCGCGCACAGGGCCTGCGGCCCGACTGCGGGAAATGTTCCGCCCTTAAGACCTGTTGTACCTTGCGGGGAATGGGCGCAGGCGCCGCTTTTAGAGGAAATGTTCTATTCCTCCCCCAGTTTTACCGCGACCACGCCTTCGCTTACTTCCCAGACGCTGTCCTTTGCCGGCCAGATGGGACGGCCCTCTGCCTGTGCCACGGCGTTTTCATAGGACTGGGTATTCACCGGGCCGTATTCTAAGCCCATAGCCCGGCCAAGGCCGTTTTCCGTAAAGATCCGGCCGGTCACTCCCAGGATGTCGTCCTCCCAGTTAAAATAGGAATAGCCGATGGTATCCCCTGTGAGGCTGTCCGGAGACAGGACGGGATCCCGTTTTCCCACCAGAAGGATCATCACCTGGGACATATCCTCCGTGTCCGCCACTACCTCCACCCGGCTGTAGATCCGGTTCAGCAGCTGCTGATCGTTTCGGCTCACCTCCGCCGCCGTGCGGAACAATCCCGTGGTCACCTGGGCCTGACCCACGGCGATCACCGCGCAGAGAAGGCAGGCTGCCCATTTCAGCCAGGGAAGGGCCGGAGGGCGTTTCCCGGTTCCGGCTTTGCAAGATGGAACGGCTGCAGCTGATCCGTGCACGGAATCCCCAGGTTCTGCCTCTGTTCCCCTCTTTTCACAAGGCTCCTTTTCCCAGGGTTCCTTTCCGCGAAGTGCCTTTTCGAGAAGTGCCTTTTCGCGAAGTTCCGGCCACGGGGCCGTCAGGTAGCTGCACCAGAAGGCCAGGGCCAGGGGATAGACCAGCTGCGCTCTGGCCGGCTGGTAGTAGCCGGTGGCCACCGTCAGGTAAAAGGGGGATGCCGCCGCCATCGCCAGGCTGAACCAGGCGCACAGCTTTCGCTCCAGGGATCCGGGCAGCCGGACAATCCGCCAGCCCGCCGCCAGGGCAAACACCGCCAGCACTGGCGCGGTCCACGGGTGGTAAAAAATCTCCGTGCTCTTTAAGATCCTGGTCACGTCATTTAAAATGTAGTGCAGGCAGACCCGGATCCCCTCGCCCCAGTGCATCTGTCCCTCCACATAGGCGGAGTAGGAGCCGGTCACCGCCTTTACCGCCGCGGAAAGACCGGCATAGAGGGCCATGGTGAGCCCGAAGGCCGCCGCCGAGCGAATCCCGGAAACAAGCCATTTTTTCTCTCCCTTCGCCTCTGTCACCCGCAGGAAATACGCCATGGCAAACAGCGCCACCTCCATGGCGGCCAGCACCTGATACGTGCCTGCCGCCCACGCCCCTAAAAGAACGCCTGCCGCCAGCCACCAGACCTTTCTTCTCTCCCAGGCCCACTGTTCCATGGAAAATACCGCCGCAGCCGCCAGTCCCATGGCAAAGGCCACTGGAAACGCCTGCAGCGTAAAGTGAAACTGCTCCGCAAAACAGGGGCCAGTGAGGAAAAGGGCGGGAAGAATCCCGCAAAACGTCCGGTAACGCCGGTCTTCCCCGCACCAGGTCCAAAGGGCGAAGGACAGCACTATTCCCGCGGCGATCAGCGCCAGCAGCATCATCAGATTTTCCGTAAAGGGCACCAGACGCTGAAAACCAAACAGTTTTTTCGTAAATACCAGTCCGAAACGCCCGATTCCGATCCAGGAGTCCAGCATCTCCTGCTGGTTATTGAGCATAATTTCCGTGTCGATGGAAAGGTCTTCCTCCACCAGCCGGATCCCGTATACAAACACTGCCGCAAACACCGTCAGCCAGAGGCCGCGGCCACATTCCGCGGTGAAGGAATCCCACCGTTCTTTCCATTTTTTTCGATTTTCTGCCAGCAAGAGCTGTCCTCCTTTCTTTGGTTGAGGTATGAGGTTGATGCTACGACGGATGCCGCAGAGCAAATGGGTACTGCGAAATTTATAGGGGTGATGAGGGGGCGAAAGGAGGATGCCTTTTCTTTCCTGCTTTTTTCTGCGAGGGGAGCGGAGGGAGGTCATGGATGGGGGCGCTGGTTGGCGGAGGTTCCCTCTAGCTTGCGGGATTCCTTCTGGCTGGCGAAGGTTCCCTCTGGCTTACGGGCATTCCCACTGGCTGGCGGAGTCTTCTTCTTATTTGCGGAGGTTCACTCCAGCTTGCGGGATTTCTTCTCGCTTGCGGAGGTTTCCTCTGGTTGGCAAAGGTTCCCTCTGGCTTGCGGAGGCTCCTTCTACTAATTTACAGAGGTTTTCTCCGGTTGACGGAGGTTCTCTCTGGTTGGCGAAGGTCCCTTCTAACTTGCCGGCATTCCCTCTGGCTTGCGGAGATTTCCTCTTGTCTGCAAAGATTCCCTCTGGCTCGCAGACATCTCCTCTATTCCCGCTGGCTCGCGGCCATTCCCACAGACCCGGAAAAGGCAAAACTTCCTGTAAAACGAAGAAAAAACCCTTGATAGCTCAAGGGTTCCTCTCATAATTTCGAAAGCAGATGACGGGAATCGAACCCGCCTCCTCAGCTTGGGAAGCTGATATTCTACCGATGAACTACATCTGCCTGTTTCAAGAACAGTTTTTATTATACCATAAAATCCGGATTTGGCAAGCAGAATTTTACAGGAGCCGGATTTTTTTAGCTTTAGCTTTTTACCTTAACTTTTTTACAGCGGCGATTTTTACGAAACCTTTTACGGGGAACCGGATTTTTTCGGTTTGGCGTTTTGTACCTTCTCCCTTATCACACCAGGTTTCGGGACAGGCGCTTTCACGGGAGTCCCGCGAAACGCCCCTATGTCCGAAATTGCTCCGGAACTCCCCAACCTTACCAGCCCTCGTCCCGCTGCTTACAACACCTTATTGAGGAAACTGATGGTCCGCTCCTCCTTGGGATGGCCGAATACCTCCTCCGGGGTACCTTCCTCCACAATATAACCGCCGTCCATAAACACTACCCGGTCCGCCACTTCCCTGGCAAAGCCCATCTCATGGGTCACCACCACCATGGTCATTCCGTCCGCGGCCAGCTGTTTCATTACCTCCAGCACTTCTCCCACCATCTCCGGATCCAGAGCGGAGGTGGGCTCGTCAAACAGCATGATGTCCGGATTCATGGCGAGAGCCCTGGCAATGGCCACACGCTGTTTCTGGCCGCCGGAAAGCTGGGCCGGGAAAGCGGACGCCTTGTCAGACAGCCCTACTTTTTCCAGAAGCTCCATGGCCTTGTCCCTGGCCTCGGCCTTTGTCATTTTCTTAAGCTCCACCGGAGCGATGGTGATATTATCCAGCACCGTCAGATGAGGAAACAGATTGAAATGCTGAAACACCATTCCAATGTTTTCCCGGATTTTATTTAAATTGATCTTTTTATCTGACATGGCATGGCCATCCACCAGTACCACGCCGTCCGTGATGTCCTCCAGACGGTTCAGACAGCGCAGAAAGGTACTCTTTCCCGATCCGGAGGGACCGATGAGGCAGACCACCTCTCCTTCTTCCACTTCCATATTAATATCCTTTAAAACCTCAAGATGGCCAAAGGTTTTCTTCAGGTTCTTTACCACGATCTTATTTGCCATAAGACACCCGCCTTTCCATGATTTTTGCCACTCTGGACAGAATGGTGCAGATTACCAGATAGAACAGAGCGATCGTCACCCAGATTGCCATGGAGCGGGCCGCTGCATTCGCTGTCAGGATATTTCCTCGTTTCGTAAGCTCGGACACTCCGATTACAGATACCAGGGAGGTATCCTTCAAGGAGATGATAAACTGGTTGATAATGGACGGGAGCATTGTCCGGAACGCCTGGGGAAGAATGATCTTCTGCATGGATTTCGCATAGGACATTCCCAGGCTTCTGGCCGCCTCCATCTGTCCTTTATCTACGGACTCGATTCCGCCGCGGATGATCTCCGCCATATAGGCGCCTGCGTTCAGGCTCAGGGTCACTGCCGCCGCCGCAAAGGAGCCGCCGTAGTTCGCCCACATAAATCCCATGGGACGCAGCATCTGGCCGATGCCGTAGTAAATGATCATGGTTTGTACCATCAGCGGCGTGCCGCGGATAATGTCGATGTAAATATCTGCCAGGATCTTCAGCGGTTTCTTTCCAGACACCTTAAGCAATCCAAAAATCACGCCGATGATGGTGGCAAAAAATAAGCTTACCACCGTCAGTTTCAGAGTCTCTCCCAGCGCCGCCAGCAGCACAGGGAAATTCTTCGCCAGAATATCTGCGATCTGTATCATGGTCCTTTACCTGCTTTCCTCAGTTTTTCTGCCGTGAACACCGGAAAACGAAATCCGCAGTTTCCGCTCTCCGCTGCCCATGGCCATTTTTTGAAAACCGCGCGGAAAGTCCGGGGGCCGTACCCCCGAACTCTCCGCCGGACTTCAGATTCACTTTTTATTACTTCTTAATATAAGTATCAATGATCTCGTCGTACTTTCCGCTCTCTTTTAAGTTCGCAAGGCCGGCATTGATCATCTCGATCAGCTCCGCGTTCTGGCCCTTCATCACTGCGATGCCGTAGTTATTGGCAGACTCCAGCTTATCCAACAGTTTCAGATCCATGCCCTGGCTGATCTCGTAGCCCATAACCGGGTAGTCCTCAAAGCAGGCTACAGAGTTTCCTGCCATTACATCCTGATACATCATTGCGGAGGTGTCGAACTGTACTACCGTAAAGCCGTACTCCTCTGCGATGGACTCCGCAAACTTGCAGCCCTCCGTACCGGTCTTAGCAGCCACCTGCATTCCTGCGAAATCGCTGTAATCCGTCGCCTCGGAGGTGGAAAGAACTGCGCAGCCTACGCCGGACTCAAAGTAGGGATCAGAGAAATCGTATAACTCCTCTCTCTCAGGAGTGATGGACATTCCCGCGATCACCGCGTCAGCGGCGCCGGTCTCCATAGCCATAACTGCCGCGTTAAAACCTACTACCTGAAGCTCGTAGGTGAAACCCTGATCCTCAGCGATTGCCTTTAAAAGATCCAGGTCGATTCCCACCATCTCTCCGTTCTCGTTCTCAAACTCGAAAGGCTTGAAGGTAATATCCGTTGCGATCTGATAAACTTTATCAGATGCGGCGTCTGCTGCCTCAGCATCATCTGCCGCAGCCTCCGTGCTCTCTGCTGCCGTATCTGCCGCTGTGGTGTCCGCTGCCGGAGCTGCCGTCGTCCCGGCGTCCGTGCCGCCGCCACAGCCTGCCATAGATGCTGCCATTACTGCCGCTAAAGTGAGTGCTGTCCATTTCTTCATAATCGTTTTCCTCCTCATTGATCTCCGTTTTACGGAGTATTTTGCTGGAATCTAGAAAAAGTCTACTTCCCGGCGGAATCTCCCATACACCGGAAATATCGTTGGGACTGAGCCGTAGCCGCAAAGAAATCCATTTCCATGCTGCGCGGAAGTGCGCCTCCTTGCGAAACAATTTTTATTTAACAGGAAACGCAGTTTCCTGTTAAATAAAAAGGACGCACTTTCTCCAGTAGCGTCCCCTTCGACCTTTTCCTAACCATTGACCAAACTATATCACACAGAAACGCTAAAGTCAAGGAATTGTATCAACTACAACTTAAAAGTTGTGATTCTGCTGTTTTTTGGCTTTCATATAGGAATCCATGGCATCTGCCACTTTCTTGGAATATTCCACGGCCTGCACCACCGTCTTTGCCCCCAAAACCACATCTCCGGAGGCAAAAATTCCTTCTACCGTGGTTTCGCCGTTCTCCGTAGTTTCCAACAGCCCGTTTGAGGTGGCCTTCAAACCTTCCGTGGTGTTTACCAGCTTATCCTTTGGTCCCTGGCTCACGGAAATAATCACGGAGTCCGCGTACACCTGCTCCGTTTCCTGGGAGTATCCCGCAATGTTTCCCTCCTCGTCCCGGTAAATCTCCCGAAACACCGGACCGTCGTCATTAATCTCCTGTATCGCCTTGTTGAAACGGAACATAGCCCCCTCCAGTTTCGCGTAGTCCGTTTCGTGCTGGCTGGCGCTGCTGGCCTCTCCCCTGGCGTATAAGGTCACCTCCCTGGAGCCGTGGCGCAGAGCCGTCCTGGCCACATCCATGGCAGAATTTCCCATGCCGATAATAGCTACACGGTCCCCTAAGCTGTAGACGTCTGGATTTACCAGGTAGTCGATGGCAAAGTGGACGTTTCCCAGGGACTCTCCTTTTACCCCCAGGGTTTTGGGACGCCATACTCCGGTGCCGATAAAGATGCTCTCATAGCCGTCCCGAAACAGATCCCGGATTTCCAGGGCGCCGCCGATGGTGGTATTTGGGCGGATGCGGATGCCGATGGATTCCAATTTTTTCTGATACCGCTCTAAAATGGTTTTCGGCAGCCGGAAATCCGGGATTCCATACTGAAGAACTCCTCCGATCCGCTCCCTGGAGTCAAAGATGGTCACGCTGTAGCCCTTTTTGGTTAAAAGGATGGCGATGGTGATGCCGGCAGGGCCGGCGCCGATCACTGCCACCTTTTTTCCGTTCCGGGGCTGGCATTCCACGCGGATTCGCTCAAAGTAGGTGTTGGAAATATAGTTTTCAATGCTGCTGATGTGAACGGGGTGACCCTTCCTCCCCAGCACACAGTGGCCTTCGCACTGATTTTCATGATTGCACACCAGAGAACACACCAGGGACATGGGATTGTTGTCAAACAGCATATAAGCTGCTTCTTCCAGCCGTTCCTCCCGCAGAGCCCGGATCATATCCGGAATGGGGGTATGAACGGGACATCCCTCCCGGCACAGCGGTTTCTTACACTGCAAGCAGCGATTTGCCTCATCTATTACGTGTACTGCCATAGCGATCTCCTCCTTGAATCTTGTACTTTGTTTGTATTTTGTATACAATTTGTTTCTGTTACAATCATAGCACATTTCACAGGAGGCAGCAACCACACTTATTCAATTTTTCTGCATTTTTTTGCAAACAGCTTGACAGATTTTTCACGGGGTTTAGTGGAATAGATCCAGTATTTACGGGATTTTTCTCCATTTTATGACGCAGGAGTAAACTTTCCGTATGCAGTCCATGTGCCATTCCATGCAGGTTTGTTGGCCGGGCACTTGTAATACATAAATTCGGTGTTGCAGGAATCCGGATACACAAATCCGCTGCCGTAAGTGATGGCCGAAAGATTCTGGCTGTTGGAAAACATATCCTGCATGGTGGTGACCTTTTGGGTGGAAAAGCTGCTTAAATCCAAGGTTTTCAGGTTCTTGCAGTCCGCGAACATCCGGGACATGATCGTCACATTGGACGTGTCCACTCCCGTCAGCCGGATCTCCGTCAGATTTTCACAGCCGTTGAACATACTGGCGGTGTTGGTCATTTCAGAGGTGTTGAACATGGTCAGATCTACCTTTGTGAGGCCATCCATGTTGTTAAACACATAGTTGGCTCTGGCATTCAAACGAATGTCATTACTTTCACATATCAGATAGAGGGTTCCCGATGCCTCCTCGAAGTACGCCAGCACCTCCGCCGGACTGCCGCTCTCCGATACCAGTACCGTTTTGGCTCCTTCCGGGGCTGAATTTGCAACGGCGATGTTTCGGATCGCCGTGTTTGCCGTACCAAAGGAACAGGAGACTCCGGTAGACAGTTCCTTTACGGTCTCGTTAAACTGCATCCCCGGTATCAGCACGCCGTAGAGCTGCTGCCAGTTGGCCGTGTAGGAGCGGTTTCCCGTACTTCCTTTTCGGATTATGACCTGCGTCTGAGGATACGTACCGTTGGATCCTGTCCAGCCAGTGAACCGGTATCCTGCTCTCACCGGTGTCGGTAGCAGGAAATCAGCGGTCTCCGCCGTGTAGGACGTTTTCTGCCCGGTTATGGTTCCTCCGTTTAATTGGTAGGAAATGGCATAGGTGACCGGGGTCCAGCAGGCTGTAAACTCCTTATTTCCCACACTTCCCCGCTCAACGCTCACGGTTTTCTGGGGCGTCCCGCCGTTGGATCCTGTCCAGCCGGCAAAGGTATAGCCGTCCCTCTGAGGCCGAGGAAGATAGAAGGTCTCCGTCTCCACGGTATACTCGGTTTTCTGACCCGACAGGGTGCCTCCCTCCAGATGATAGGTCACACGGTAGGGAATGGACGTCCATTTCCCGTAGAGATCCACCTTCTGCCGGTCCCGATTTTCATAGGAATCTCCCGGCCGGTAACCGGTTCCCGCAAAATCTGCCGTCTCGTACCAGCCGTCAAACTGGTATCCCGCCGGTTTCTCCGGCGTCAGCAGCCAGGTTGTCCCATACCGCACCAGTTCCTCCACCGGTTCCGTATTCTTTCCAAAGGGATTGTGATACACCATAGTGTACACGGCCCGGTCCGCCCTGGCCTCCACCTGAAAGCTGCCGCTCCGCCTCGTCCCCTTTTCCTCGTAGGACACCTGTACCTGATAGGCATAGGGAGCTGCCGTTCCCTGCCCCTCCAGATATTCCGGCTCCAAATGGTATTCTTTCCAGGAAAGCACTCTGGAAATGTTCCCCTGAGCGTCCTCTCCATCGTAATATGCCGTGACAGTCAGATAGGATTCCAGAAAATCCCGGTTTCCCGCCAGCTGCAGCCTGCCGTCCGCAAAGAGTTCCGTCACATCCTCCGGCCCGGTGTACTCCACCTCCAGATAGGTGAGACTTCGCTCTTTCTTCACCACATTCACCGCATTTGCCGTATGGGAAACCTTCTGCCACTCCGTCAAATGGTTCTCAAACACAGCCTCTGCCTCCGTATAGCCGCAAAGATCTGCCACGGCACTTCCCTGGCCAACGTCTATATCCCGTATATGGGTTCCCGATATGTGTTCCAGCTCATAGCGCACCGTATCCAGCTCCGTGATCCGGTATCCGTTTTCGTCAGAGGCCTCGATGTTTTGGAGCGTTACAGAGCCGGTCTGCTCGCCTTCTCCCAGGACAATCTGCCGGTACCAGGTATGTTTGACCCCAGTCCCGTCCTTTCCTTCAATGCGGTACAAAAAGGTGGGGGTTCCGTAGGGCTGATAAACATCCTCCGCTCCGATCTGCTTTACAATGGTCAGAGAAGCCCGCCGGACTTCGTCCTCCCCTTCCAGCAGCTGCGTAATGTGGCAGTTGTCCCGGTTCACGGAAAACCGCAGTTTTTCCTCCGAAACCCCATAGGGCTCCGGGGCAGACAGTTCCTGCAGATAATAGGAACCCCAGGGAATTTCCTCAAACAGCGCCTCTCCCTTTTCATCGGTGGTCTGTTTCTGAACGCACACGCCTTCCCCATTGTACAGCCCGTACACCGCCCCGGGAATCACCGTCTCCCGGTCGCCTTTTTTATATTTCACCAGTTTTACCGTTCCCTTTTCCCTGGAATTGACTGCTGTCACCGTCACAGGGACACGCACGTGGCCGGCGTCAATGACAAAGGAAAGGGATTCCTCCGACGGCTCATAGCCCTTCGGAGCTCCGGTTTCCCGCAGTTCATAGGTTCCCCACTCCAGAACAGGTTCCCGCAGACTTCCCACTTCAATCAAGCCAAATTCATCCGACACCAGCCCTTCCATGTACAGGGCTCCGTCCTTGTACAGATCAAAGACAGCTCCTGCCACCGGCACCCCTTCCTCGTCTACCTTTTTCAGAAGAAGGGCTCCTTTTTTTCGGTCATTTTCGTGTTCCAGCTCCAGCACCATCCCGGCAGTCTCCGCGTCCAGACGAAACTCCACCTGGTCCTCCTCCGGGAGCCGATAGCCTTCCGGCGCTCCGATCTCCTCCAGTCTGTAGTCTCCAAATTTCAGGTCTTCTATGAATAGTTCTCCCGTCCGGTCCGTCTTGTAGATACCCATGTCCACATCCCCATCCGGCCCTTCCCGTTTCAGGGAGTATACGGCACCAGCCAGCTTTTCGCCATTTTCCCGGTCGGATTTTGTGAGGCGGACTGCCGCGGTCTGTTCCTCGTCTGTGGTCTCCAGCAGGATCTCCTCCAGGACGTTTCCGTCGTATACGGTAAACTCAATCCGCTCCTCCCTCAACTCATAGCCGGGAGCTGGCTCTTTTTCCAGAAAGTAGTAGGATCCCCATTCCAGTTTCTCCGCAGTGAGCCTGCCGTTCCTGTCTGTCGTGTAAGTTCCCCGAAGGTTTCCCAGGCTGTCGTAAAGCTCATACACGGCCCCTGAAACAGTCTTTTCCGGCTGATCCCCGTCACGCTTTTCCAGTGTCACCGTTCCGTAGCTCCTGTTTTCCATCTCCAGCCTCACAACAAGAGACTTTGCTCCCACCGTGAAATACCGTCTCGCGCTGCCGTAGAGATAGTGGCCTTCCGGAGCTTTTACCTCCTCCAGGTAGTAGTCTCCCCACTCCAGGTTTTCTACGGTCAGTTCCCCGTTCTCATCCGTTTTCAGCCCTTTCTCCACAAGGGTTCCGTCGGTTTTGCAAAGGCGAAATTCCCCTCCGCTCAAGCGGATCGTAGAATCGGAGGCATCTTTTTTTATCAGCTTTACGGCTCCTGGGATTCGGGGATCTTTCACGGTGATCCGGTTCAGGCCCACTTCCAGGGTTACTTCCTGATCCGGCGCTTTCTCATATCCCTGAGGCGCCTTTGTCTCCCGCAGGGTATAGGTTCCCGTCTTGACATCTTCCGGTGCCATTCCATTTTCCGTGATGACCGCCGCCCGGCTGCCATCTTTCTCCAGCAGCTCAAATTCAAATCCGGACAGTTTTTCCCCGGACACTTCGTCCACCTTTTCTACGGCTGCCGTCCCTTTGGGGTGGTCCAGTTTCACCGCGACAGGATTGGATTCCAGGGCGTCCTCCCGCCCCGCAGCCTGAAAGGTAATAGAAAACCCGTTCACCGCCTGTTTTCCCACCAGGGCATCCTGCGCCTCCGGCGCCGTCATGTGCAGATCCACCCAGACATCCTGGGAAGGTTTCATCCTCTCCTGTTCAAAGGACACGGCAACGGCCGTAACCGCCGCCCGGTCAGGAGGCAACTCACGGCTCCAGTTTCCGCTGTCCAGCGTTCCGGGAACCTCTGCCGTGGAATACCAGACCACCGGCCCCAACCCCAGCGCCTTCGCGCGGGAGGTATCCACCGTTTCCAAAACGCCTCTCCACTGGCTACGGCTCCCGTCCTGGGCCACTCCCCGCTCCAGTTCGTCATAAATCACTACATGGGCTGCCGGCGTGCCCGTATTTTTCAGATTCAGGCGGTAGGTATATCTGTGCTGAAAATATGCCCAAAGATCCCTGTATTCCCCGTTTTCCGCCATATTCGTCCAATAGTTTCCGTAGGTCCTGGGCGTACTCACAAACTTCTTCAGCTCGATCTGAGTGGCCATTACCTTGGCGATGGACGCGGAACAGCTGTGAAACACAAGCGCCTGATCGGTCTCCCCGTCGCCGTTGATGTCGCTCCATGCCTCGTCGCTGAAAGCGGTACCGTCGTCCAGACCGTTTTTGCCGGTGCCGTAAGCGCTGCTCCCTTTTCCGTCGCTGTCCAGCAGCTGTTCTGCCCCGATCACATAGGAGGTTCCGTACTGCTCCAGATCCTCAAAGGACACCAGCAGCGGCACCTGAAACACCGCGTAAGCCGTGGAATCCGGGCAGCTCACCGGTATATGAGCGTAGTCAAACCGCCCTTTTACCAGAGTTCTCCCCGTGTGGTTGTAATTGTCCGTGATTTGAAGGGAAAAGCCATCCTTTAACGCCGTCTGATCCAGGCGGCTGCCAAATTCGTCGAAAAACCCGCCGATCAGGCTCACTGTCCCGTCCCGGGTCCGGTCCACCGTTACTCCGGCAGGCAAAAGGGAATACACTTCCCAGCCCTTCAGATCCTCCGCCCGGTAAAATTCCGAGCGAAAGCTGGCCTGGGCCTGATACCCCTGTTCGCCTCCTTCAAACTCCCCCACGGAAACCTTCACATCGTGATAAACGGTGTCAGACTCGTAGGGATAATCGTAATACCACCGCTGCACCAGCAGTCCATAGGTGTCCAGATCCCGTTTCCGCACTCGCTCCCCGTCGGATCCCAGATAGGAATCATCAAACACCGTATTATGATGAACGCCTCCGTATTCCACGATCAGCCCATCATTGTTGCGGATCACGCCGCTCTCCATAACCGGTTTGCGGGGATTTAAGTGAAACTTCACATTCAGTCGGATGTCGAACTGGTTGATATAGAGGGACTCCTTCACATCGCGGATGCGGATGAAAAAGCGGTTAGTCCCCTGGGGGAAACGGTAAGTATGGGCATTTCCATCAACGGGGAACGCTGCTGCCGCCTCTGTGTGGCGGTCCGTTCCCAGGACGATCTCCACTGTGTACTTTCCGCTCTCCACGGGAAATCCGTTGGCATTGGTGAAAGACGTTCGGGAGGGAATGGTGACATCCACCAGCTCGTACTCCTCGTCCCCCAGCTGGCGGAAGGATCCGTCCGCCCCGGTGATGTCAATAAAATCGTCGCAGAGGTACAGATCCATGGACGGGGCCCGGCCCTCCGCAAAGAGCATCCGCTCCACCCCCTGTACGTCGTCCTCTTCCGGAATCTCATAACTCTCCCACTGTGACGGACTGGCCATGGACAGTTCCAGAACCGGTGAGATGTTTTCCAAGGTTTCCGTCTCATCCAGTCGTTCCGAAAGGGCTGCCGTCCTGTTTTCTGACGGGCTGGCCACTTCCAGATCCCACTCCGGGGCAGTTGCGAAAAGAGCATTTGAAAACGCCGCCGTCTGGACAGGATGTCTGGCAATGGCCATCAAAGTATAGTCCAGAACCTGACCCTGATACAGCCGCTCCCGTTTCACCGCATCGGCTCCTTCTAAAACCCACCCTCCTTTTCCTACCCAGTAGAGGTTCCCGTTATAGACAAAGCCGTAGTCATTGGGAATGACGGCCGTCCTGTCCTCCGCCAGCAGCACCTCCTTTTCCCTGTCCAGATACGTTCCGTACAGAGAGAAGGTCTGTTCCACCTCTGTTCCTCCAAACTTTTCTTTGGGATAGGCAATATACACATTCTGATAAGCTCCGTAGGAAAACCGGTAGCGATTCCCTCCCAAGCGTTCAAAGGTTCCGTCTCCCACCCGTTTCAGCTCTGCCCCTTCCGGCAGTTCTACCGTATAGTACTTGTTCTTTGCGGCGCGGGAGCGCTCCGAAATGGTTTCTTTTACCCCGTAGCGTACCCAATAGTAGCTGTTGGCATCTTCCCCAAGACCGTCCGGACCTTCCAGGGCGTTGGCCTGGGCCTCCAGCGCAAAGGTGTCCTCCCTGGAAGTGAACGAAAAACGGATCCCATTGGTGAGAGCCGTCTCTCCTCCTCTCTCCAGCACCGCCTGTATGGTCTGCCCGTAGCCGTCTGTCACCTCTCTGGAATTCAGATTCCACGCCAGCTGGAATACTCCCGCAAGGCTGGTCTCTCCCTCCACAGCCTTCTCATTGGTAAATACGTAGGTATCTGTGGCGGCCTCATAGGTGTAGCCCCAAATCCGTTCCCCTTCCCCGCTGCCTGCCGTGCTCTCCGCCCTTTTTACGGAATCCCGGCACGCCATACCGATTCCCGGCACGCGGATCCGGATGCTGTTCGCGGGAATTCCCTCAAAACTCCTGTTTTCGTCACTCCGGTAATGGACCTGCAAAACCAGCGTCTTTTCTTCCTCCCTGGAGGCATTCCAGTTCAGCACATCTGCCGAAGAACCGCTGGCCCACTGAATCCACACTTTAAAGCCAGAGATCTCCGCCACAGACGCCGCCTTCACCGCCGGTACCGGAACCACTGCCAGGGCGAGGGCCAATGCCCCCGCCAAGATTCGTTTTCCCAGACGGCAAAACCGAAGGCTCCGCCGGCCGTTCTCCTCTTTTCTTCCCATTCTCCCCTCCTTCTACCGTTTCTTTCCCGGCATGGCGGTAGCCAGCAGCAGGAATCCGCCGGCCAGCAAAGACAGCCACAATTCCGGACGGCTGCTGTCGCCCATTTTCGGCAGCAGAGCCTCCACCCACTCCTGGATGACCTCCGGAACGCTCTCCGGCACCTCTTTTCCCGGCTCCGGAACCTGGTTCCCACCGGAAGGCTTTCCCCCGGAAGAACCTCCGCCGGAAGAAGTTCCATACTCCGCGCGGAATATCCATTTTACCTTCGCCTGCTTTACCGCCGAGGAATTGGTCAGCTCCTCCGGCATATGTATCCTGTAAACCAACTTCTCCTGCTCATTCGCTGACAACCCCTCCGCCAGAAGAATCCCAGGTTCCAGCTCCTTTCCCTCTAAAGGCCCGTCATAGAGCAGATCTTCTCCCTTCCAGACTGTCAGCCGCAGCTGTTCCAACAGGCGTTTCCCATCTTCTGACTGTTCCAGCGTTTCCGTCCGGAACCAGATGTCCACCGTTCCCCGGTAGCGGCTCCCCACTGTCACTTCATCCTGCACCGTATCTCCCGGCATCAGCCGGGAAAAATTGTCGAAGAAATCCTCTCCCGTCTTTACAAAGCCCTCAGATCCATTTTCAAAAATTACAGAAAATTCCTGTCGTTCTCCCTCCTCGTTCAGGACATAAGGGCTGTGGACACATTCCTCCACCGGGATCCCAAACCAGGGATCTTCCGTCTCAAAGTCCGGAAACACATGGACCGTCTGAACAGCCTGGGCCGTCACCGTCACGGAAAACCCTTTCCCGCCGGCACTCTCATCCCAGTCCGCCGGTACCGTGAGGGTTTGGAACAGGGAAATTTCTTCTCTCGTCTCCACCGGTTTCCTGTAATAAAAGTAGGCTCCGCACTTTTTCCAGACCGGATCCATTCCGTCCAACATCTCATCGGACATCCCCTCCAGCCCATCCTCCGTGCTGTATTCCACCCGCGCCCGAATCCAAGCCGGTTCTGCCTCATTCCGGATCCGCACGCGCTTGTCCACCTTTTGCCCGGGTACCACCTGTTTCCCGTCCACATAGGGAATCTCCCTCCCCTGTTCGTCCAGCTGAAACTCCTCCAGGGTGATATTCACATCCCCCGTTCCGATCCTGTTTTCCGCCTCCACGGAATAGGAGCGCACGGCGGCCGCGGCAGAAAGGGGATGGATCGGGCACCAAACTACCGCGGATACCGCCGCCATCGCAGATACCACCAGAGAAAACGGCCATCTTCCTTCTCTCTTTCCCATCACGCCCCTCCTTTCTGCTCCAATCTCTCCAGAATCTGATCCCACGCCTCCCGGTAGTCCGCAGCCTCCACCGCCGTCACTTCCCCGTTTGGCCCGTATTCATGAACCATAGTCTGAACCGACTCGCCATAGACCAGAATCTCAAATTCCGTCACCATATCGCTCTGTTCCTCCGGAACACTGACTTCCACCTGCTCCAGCAACAGCCCTGTTGTCTCTCCCGGTTCCAGGACATCCCGGCAGTAGTAAAAACCATCGTCCCCAAAGATCCACGCACCGCCGGAAAACTCCTCTATGACTGCTCCCCACTCCTCCGCCGGCGCCCGGTTTCCCTCCAGCACATTGGTGCAGAACTGTTTCATATGGGAATCGGAATATTCCAGCCGGACCCGTACATAGCAGGGCACCGGCCCCGTATTGCGCACCTGAACCTTCTTATAAAAGGAGGTATCCTCCCCCGGCGTGATCTCCTCCGGCGGATCGTAGTCCTCGGTGATGGTAATTTCATTGTGCCCCACCGAGAGACGGTTCCGAACCTCCCGCAAATACGTAAAGTAAGCGTACGTCCCCTCAAAGCCGAGAGCCGCCGCCATCAGAAGGGCTCCGGCCGCCATCATCCCTTTTGCGGTTTTCCTCATACTCTCTCCTCATGCTGATCATCTGGTGATGGAACCTCCCGACAGATCCTTTTCTCCGCTGGTGTCCGCCTCCTTCAGACCGTCCTCCACGTCCGTCAGATCCGCAAAGGTGCTGTTCTGCCCAGCGAATACGGCATATACCGCTTTCATCTCCTCCTCCGTCAGGAGCTCTGGATTTTCAATCTCCACGCCCTCAATGGTGGTCTGTCCGTCCCCATTGGTCTCCGCCTGAATGGCATATCCCTTCACCGGGATCTCCAAGCTCTGGGAGTCCAGCTGTCCTTCCACCAGATTAATCAGCTTTACCTGGTCGAATACTCCTGGAGTCTCCTCCCCCTTCGCCAGCGGCCTGCTGTAGCCAAACAGATAGGTGCTGTAGCTCTCGTCCGTCTTTGCCTGGTCGGAGTGCAGCAGGCTCCAGCCCTCATTGATGCCTCCCGCCGTATAGATTTCCTTCTCCTCCTCCAGTTTCACTGTGCCGTAGGTGAACAGATCCTGGACGGCGCTGGCTTTCTTGGTCCCGTCCGCGCCCGCCGTCACCACATCCCTGGCCGGGATCTTCACCTCCGCGAATACATAGGCCAGATTCGTCCCTGTATTTTCGATCTTCGGATCTTTATCCAGGCGTTCATTGGGAACCAGCTCCTCGCCGTCTCCCGGATCCCAGCCCGGCTCCTGGAGGTCAATCTGCACCTTTCCCACCGTAAATGTGTTGACATGGGCCTCATTGTCCGTCAGATAAGCCATGGTTCCTCCCAGTGCCAGCGCTCCCATCATCGCGCACACGGCCGCTGTCGCCGCCGTCCTCCGTCCGTATGTTTTCATATGTTTTTCCGCGAAACGTCCGCAGCCTCCATTTCGCTCTCCTTTCCCTTTTTCTTTTTATCTGATGCCCCGTCCCCGGAGCTCGCTGCCTCCAACGCCATGGCTGTCCCATTGAGAAAAATCAGCCAAAGGGATGCGGGCACCGCCATCCACGGCCGCCAAGACGCCACCAGATACCCGATCCACGGAATCTGAAACAGAAATGTGCCCAGCACCTGCGAAGGCTCTACCGGCGCCAGATCCGGCACCTCATTGGCATCTCCTCTGGTGATATAGCTCCCATTTTCCACGCCAACCACGCGGTGGGTCACCACCGGCGCCCCATCGCCCCCATTCAGCCGGTAGGTGATGATGTCCCCCACCTGACACTCCCGGTCTCCCGTATTCACAAACGCCACCGCGCCGGTGTGAACGGCCGGCTCCATGGATCCGGAAATCACAATATAGGGCTCCACCCCAAACAGCCGTGGAACCACAAACAGGGATGCCAACAAAAGAGCCAGCATCGTGATCCCGGAAACCAGTTTTCCAAACCACAAAATCAGCCTCATAATACCTCTTTTTCTCTTTGCAACCTACGTTTCTCACATTCTGGAACTGTGGTCCCGATCCTCGGACCTGTAAATGATAAAATCAGATAGATATAAAAGAATAATAGATCAATCAGAATGGATAAAATTTCTCACTGCCTCCGCAGATCTTCAATGAGCTGCCGGATATGGTCGATCTCCCGCTGCCGCAGTCCGGATACGTCCAGCAAAAACCTGCTCTCCGTTTTTTTCTCTCTGCCCAACAAGTAATCGGTGGTCACTCCGAAAAAATCTGCTGCCCGCTCCAACATCTCCACCGATGGCATGATGTTGTCGTTTTCCCAATTACTGATGCTCTGTTTCTGAACACCAAGCTTTTGGGCCAGCTGTACCTGATTCAGCTCCCTGGAACGCCTCAGTCGCTTTAAACGCTCCGCAAACACTGACGAATGCACCTCATTTCCTTTTATGATGATTATAATGGATTTTTTTGAAATGTAAAAATACTGGTATTGTAATATTGGACTTTCAGATTTGCCCTGTGACATAACACAAAAACAAAATGGCCGCCGCTCCAGCAATCTCCTGCTTTTGCGACAGCCTTTTTCGTGACCTATCCGGGAATCGAACCCGGGTTTCCGCCGTGAGAGGGCGGCGTCTTGACCGCTTGACCAATAGGCCGGTATCCATCGAGGCGACAAGATTCGAACTTGCGACCTCTGCGTCCCGAACGCAGCGCTCTACCAAACTGAGCCACGCCTCGACACCTCTGGTAGTATATAACAGAACCTGAGAAAAGTCAACTCCTTTTTCAAATATTTTTTATTGTATAAATATTTGCAACAATTTCACGCAATTCCCCTTCCACTTCCGTCTGTTCCTACCTATATTAATGAGAAAAAGAGAGCACAAAAACTGCCTGCCCAAAAGCAAACTGCCCCGCCGGAAAACGCAGTTCCGGCGGGGGCCTCTCGTTTCCTTATACCTCTACCGCGGAAAATCCCAGATCATCCAGCAGCTCCACCGCCTTGGCGCAGACGCCGTCGTCCTCAATGGAAACGGTCTTGGTATCCAGATCCGTCTTGTGGGCAATGCCCTCGCCGTCCAGAGCCTTGTCGATTCTGGCTACGCAGTTTCCGCACATCATTTCTTCGCATTTAAATGTCTTCATATCAATCTTCTCCTTTTCTTTTTACGGCGTTTGGCCGGTTATTTCATCAGTTTCTGAATCGCCCGGCAGAGCTCGTCGATCACTTCCGTATCTCCTTCCTCGACTCGCTCCACCACACAGCTGTGAATGTGATCGGTTAAAAGGATCCGGTTAAAGCTGTTGAGGGCCGCCTGTACCGCTGACACCTGATTTAAAATGTCGATGCAGTACCGCTCCTCCTCCACCATATTTTTGATCCCGCGGATCTGGCCCTCGATCCGGTTCAGCCGGTTTAATAGGGCCTTTTCCTCCTCCGCAGTCCGATGCTTATGCCTGCTGCAGCCGCAGGTTTCCTCACTGTATTTTTCTCCCATGTTCCACCTCTCATCGTTTCTTCCGGCCCCGGCAGGCATCCGGTCCTATAATTTCATCCGGCGCAGGCGAAGGGCGTTGCTCACCACGCAGACGGAGCTCAGCGACATGGCAAAGCCGCCTATCATAGGGCTTAACAGAGGACCTCCCAGCAAATACAGCAATCCGGCTGCCACGGGAATCCCAAGACTGTTATAAAAGAACGCCCAGAACAGATTCTGCTTAATATTACGGATCGTCATACGGCTCAGTTTTATCGCCCGGTATACATCTTCCAGATCTGATTTCATCAGTACAATATCTCCTGATTCCAGAGCAATATCACTTCCTGATCCGATCGCCGTTCCCACGTCTGCCTGTACGAGAGCAGGGGCATCATTGATTCCATCTCCTACCATCATAACTGTTTTTCCTTCCGACTGCAACCGGCTGACCACAT
>OLRK01001173.1_pt1 | contig 23610 bp, 25 predicted proteins | sample 1672911 | NCBI WGS metagenome assembly OLRK01 (sample SAMEA3136736, study PRJEB25190) | human gut metagenome | biome: human gut; feature: human-associated habitat; material: faeces | place: Austria | collected 2013 | reverse complement strand
GGCTCTATAGTACCTATAAGATCGGTTGTCAGATGTACATCTCCTGTCTGAGGTGTCTGAACCTCTACGACCGGATCCACTGCCGGCGGAACCGGTTCATCCTTCTTGGCTATGCGGAAGATCAGCAGCACCGCTGCCGCCGCAATCACAGCCCCTCCAATCACACGTGATTTTTTCATTTTTTCCTCATCCTTTCTTTTTAATCCCTTTGTCCAAAACAGCAGGCCGATAATCCCTTAAGCCCGCTGAATTTTGATTTCGAATCCAATCTTCCTACATATTTTAGACAGAGATACCTCTTTTTGTCTAACATCAAAAAAAGGATAATTAACAATAGTTTATTGTTAATTATCCTTTGTTTTTAAAAATTTAATAAAATGTTTTAACTTTACCTCATTCTCTTTTCCCCACAGGGCAACTACCTTTGCGCTGACCTGATTTTCCTTGTTCGGTATGGGAATCATTGTAAGCCTATCGCCAAAATCATGATACATCTCCTTAAAGCCAATGGAGATACCTCCCTTTGCCAAAAGAGCCAGCTCCATGCTCTGCACGTTTTCAAAAAAGCGCACCTTGCCGAGACCATGATCTTTTCCGAAAAACATGTCAAACATCTGCATTTCCATTCCCTTGAAAAAGTCCCGGTACAGCCCCAACACCGTTTCGCCCCTGAAATCTGCTGCCTCCAATATTTCCCTGGATGCCAGACGATGGTCCTTTGACATAACATAATACATAGGAAGCTCTTTTAAAGAAAGGAAATTGCAGCGGTCCTTAAATTGCTCAAAGCCGGGAAGGATGCTGACGGTGATGAGCACATCGGGGCTGGTACTGACAAAGTCCTGGAATTTACTGCACTGGTTAACCTCAAACTCCGTCTGGCCGTCACAGGCCATATAATCTGCCATAAGCCCGGTCGCAAGCTCCAAAATCCCGTTCATCTCCACAACGGAGACGCGGATACGCCGCTTTGTCTGCCCGCCCTCTTCCCTGGCAAGCTCCACAGAATCCCGGATCTCCTTGGGTATATCCCGCCAGCGCCACATGAGCAGTTCCCCGCTGCGGGTAAGCTTTACATCCCTGGTAGTCCTGTAAAACAGCTTCATTCCCAGCTCCCGCTCAAGGGCCGCGATCTGACGGCTTAATCCCTGCTGGGAAATATAGAGATGGTTGGCCGCTTCCGTAAAGTTCCTGGTAGCAGCAGTTTCAAGAAAACATTCAATCTGATGAATTGTCATAACAGCTCCTGTCCATATGAGAAATGAATAGCTACGTCGTAGGGTCAAGTGCATCCCTCAGGGCGTCACCCACAAAGTTGATCGCCACTACAAGGATCACGATCAAAAGGCCCGGCGGTATCCACAGCCAGGGCTGCTTTGTCAGCACAGTCAGGGATTGAGCGCTGTTTAACATATTTCCCAGGCTGGCTGCCGGCGGCTGAACCCCCATCCCAAGAAAGCTTAAAGACGCCTCGTCCAGCATGGACAGGGCCATAACGGAGGTTGCGTACACCAGGATCGGGGCCATCGTATTTGGAAGGATCTCTGAAAAAAGGATATAGCGGTGGCTCATTCCTGCCAGTACGCTGCTTTTTACAAAGTTGCTCTGGCGCAGGCTCAGCACATTCCCCCGCACCAGGCGGGCCACTCCCGGCCAGTCTACAAAGCCCAGGATTAAAATGATGCTCCAGAGCCCGGGCCCCATGATCGCCGCTGCTACCAGCACGAGCAAAATATATGGGAATGACATAACTGTATCTGTAAAACGCATAATTATAATGTCAATCCAGCCCCCAAAGTATCCGGCCAAAAGCCCCAAAACTACACCGATCACGGTAGACAGGCCGGTCGCCAGAAGGCCTACCAGAAGGGAAACCCTGGTTGCATAAAGAAGGCGGCTTAGCATGTCCCTCCCGATCTGGTCTGTCCCAAGCAGGAACTGTGTGCTGGGAGGCGCCCCAAAAGGCCCGACAATCGCCTCCGGGTCATAGGGTGCGATAAGGGGGGCAAAAAGGGCCGCCCCTCCGATCACCGCCAGCACTACCAGGCTTACAGCCGCCAGGCGGTGACGCAGGAAACGCTTCCTGACGGAAGCTGTATATGATTCATGATTTATTTCGTTCTGTTTCATTGACTTCTCTTTCATGGATAATTCAAGCTTTCACTTTTGCGACAGCTAGTTATAGCGGATGGTAGGGTCTGCCACAGCATAGAGGATATCGGTGATCAGGTTTGCAAGAAGCACTACCACAGCCGACATGAGGCACACCCCCATGATCACCGGATAATCCCTGGATAAAATGGCGCTCATTGTCATAAGCCCCAAGCCAGGCCATGAAAACAAAAGCTCCACAATGACAGCACCGCTGAACAGCATGGGAATCTGCATCCCCACAACGGTAATAATAGGGATCAGTGCATTTTTAAAGGCATGACGGATGATAACAAGCTTTTCACCAATGCCCTTTGCCCTTGCTGTGCGCAGGTAATCCTGGGACAGTATCTCCAGCACTGCGCTGCGGATGTAGCGGATGTTGGTTCCTGCCATGGAAATAGAGAGCACCAGCACCGGCATCACCATATGGGCTGCAACGTCTGCTGCCCCTCCGGCACTTCCCAGGGTTGTCATTCCGCTGGAGGGAAGGATGCCCAGCTTAACAGTAAACAGGTAGACTAAAAGCAGGGACAAGAACGAGCCCGGGATACTGCTTGCAAAAAAGGATGAGGTTACAACTGCATAATCCCTTTTTGAATATTGATGCACTGCACTGTATACACCTGCAGGCACTGCCAGAAACAGGCTTACGATCAGGGAAACGCCCATCAGCAGAAGCGTGGGGCCTACGCGGCTTGCGATCATCTGCGCTACCGGTTCATAGGTTTTCATCGATATCCCAAGATTTCCCTGTAAAAGCTGGCCCAGCCACAAAAAATACTGAACGTAGACTGGCTTGTCAAGTCCCAGGGCCTGCTCCCTTACTGCCAGAGCCTCCTGGGAAATACGTGCCCCCTGCAGCATTTCCAGCGGGCTTCCCGCAAAACACATAATCGCATAATCAATCATTGTAATTCCTAAAAGAGTAGGAATGGCGATCAACAGCCGTTTTAAAATATATTTGCTCATGCTTCCTCCACCTCCTTCAGGGCAGGCATACAGGCTGCCAGATGGCTGCTGCCAGGAGCAACCGGAAGCAGCTGCTGCTGTGAAGACCTGCAGCTTTCCTGACGCCTTGGGCATCTTGGATAGAAGGGACAGCCGCTGCCCTCTTCCTCCTTTGCCTCCGCTTCCCCTGAAAGCAGCCCCTTTTCCGGCTCCATGCGGGACTTAGGGTCTGGAATCGGTACCGCCTTAAACAATGCTTTTGAGTAGGGGTGTATTGGATCTGCAAACAGCTCCTCGCTGTCTGCCAGCTCTACGATTTTCCCAAGATACATTACCGCGATCCGATGGCTTACGTAATTTACCGCCCCCAGCCCATGGCCAATAAAAACACAGGTCAGGTTTAACTGTTCCTGAAGGCTGCGGAATAAATTCAGTATCTGAGCCTGGATGGACACGTCAAGGGCGCTGACCGGCTCATCACAGACAAGGAACTCCGGCTTTAAGCACAGCGCCCTTGCAATGCCGATCCTCTGACGCTGCCCTCCGGAAAATTCATGGGGATAGCGGGCCGCTGCATGTGACGGAAGCCCTACCATATCTAACAGTCGGCCTACCTCCCCTTCCACGCTTCTTTTATCTGCCAGTTTATGGTACAGCATAGGCTCTGCCAGGATATCAAACACCCGCTTTCTTGGATTTAAGGATGAATAGGAATCCTGAAATACCATCTGAAGCTGGGTGCGGATTGCCTTCATCTCTCTGCCCTTTATACGGGCTAAGTCCTTTCCCTTATATAAAACGCTTCCGCCATCCGGCCGCTCCAAAGCTACCAGCTGACGGCCCAGGGTGGATTTTCCACAGCCGGATTCTCCCACCAGACCTAAGGTTTCCCCCTTATAAAGGTCAAAGGAGACACCGTCCACTGCCCGCAGCACCCTTCCTTTTCCTGAACCAAAACCATCCTTTAAAGGATAATATTTTTTTATATCAGACACCCTTAAAAGAGGGGTGTCCTCTGTGCGTATCTTCTGCATATTTAAACCTCTCCGGCACGGCAGCAGCGGGCCAGATGTGCTTTGCTGCCCCCAACTGCCAGCTCTTTCTGAGGGTTTTCACAGCCCTCCTGCCTGTAAGGGCATCTTGCCGCAAATCGGCAGCCTGTAATCTTATCATAGCGCTGGGGCACCATGCCTTTAATGGATTCCAGCCGGCTGTCCCGTCCCTTTGTAATAGAAGGAACGGATTTAAGCAAGGCCCTTGTATAGGGATGGGCCGGATGCTCAAACAGCTCCATTACATCTGCCTGCTCAATGATCTGTCCTGCATACATTACCAGCACTCTGTCTGCCATCTGTGCTACCACTCCCATATCATGGGTAATTAAAAGCACTGCCATCCCCAATTCCTTTCGGAGCTGTAAGATCAGCTCCATGATCTGGGCCTGGATCGTCACATCAAGGGCAGTTGTAGGTTCATCTGCGATCACCAGCTTTGGGCCGCAGGCCAGAGCCATGGCGATCATAACCCTCTGGCGCATACCCCCTGACAGCTGATGAGGATATTTTTTCATAACCGCCTCTGCATCATGGATACCCGCTTTTTTAAGAAGGGACAGCGCCCGTTTTCTTGCAGCCTCCCTGTCCGGGCTTAAATGGGCAATAATGCTCTCCTCAATCTGCCGCCCCACTGTAAAAACCGGGTTTAAGGAGCTTAAAGGATCCTGGAATACCATGGTCAGCTTACTGCCCCGGATGGTATCCAGCTGTTTTGGAGAAAGGCCTAAAAGCTCCTGTCCAGAGAAGCGCACGCTTCCCTTTGTCACCTTTCCCTTCCGTCCAAGAAGCTGCATGATCGACAGGGATGTAACACTTTTCCCGCAGCCGGATTCCCCAACCAGGCACACAATTTCCCCTGCATCCACATGGAAGCTGGCATTGTCCACACTGACAGTGGGTTCCCCATCCCGAAAGAAAGCAACCTCCAAATCCTTCACTTCAAGGATATGTTCCATATTTTTCCTACTTTCCTGTACGAAAAGGTTTCCGGGAGTTTTGCCTCCGGGAAACCTGTCAATTAAGTTACTCTGCAATATCCCATGTTTCCACATGGTTAAAAAAGCCGTATACGCTGGGCTGTGCATTGACAAGACGCTTATTTACTGCTGCCAGGTTCTTTACCACATAGGCAGAAAACATGGGCACATCCTGCTGCACCTGTTTATCGATCGCGGAATAGAGCGGCTTCATCTCGTCTGCATCCGCTGCTGATGCAACCTGATCCAACGCCTCGTTTACTGTGTCATTGCTGTAGCCGGTCCAGCTTCCCTCTCCTCCAAGAAGCCATGCAATGTCCATATAGGGGTCAACCGGTGCATAGGTGTACTGCACTGCCATCACATCAAACTCACCGGATGCAGCATTGCTCATCAGGGTGTTAATATCCATTGACTGGATCTCCGCCTTGACTCCCACTGCCGCCCACTGGGCCACGATCACTGCTGCTGCATTCATAAAGGTACTATCGCCTGAATCAATACAGAATCGCAGGGTTTTTGAGCTATCCCAGCCGCTTTCTGCAAGAAGAGCCTTGGCCTTCTCCGGGTCATAGCCAAAAGGCACAATGCTCTCATCATAGTACGGGCTTGCGCTGGAAATAAATCCCTCGATCACCTCACCATTGCCCTTTAAAAGCTGGTCTAATATCTGCTGGCGGTCAATGGCGTAAAGCAGGGCCTGGCGCACCTTTGCATCCGGCACGTTGGCGGTATTGATAAACACAGACTGATTTGTAATAGGCGCACCCAGGGAAGCGTTCACCTGCTCCAGTCCCTGGACGCTTTCGTAATCCTCCAGCGGGATCACGCTCATGGTATTCTGGGTAATATCAGTCTCTCCTGACTGAAGGCCTGCATACAGCTGGCTTCCGTCTACGATCTTAATGTTCAGCTTGTCAATCTTAGGAGCACCCTTCCAGTAAGACTCATTCGCCTCATAGGAAATATAATGGTCCTTATCAAAGGCTGTTACCCTGTAGGGGCCGCTTACTACATCCGGCTTTGAAAACCACTGGTTGGAAGCCAGCTCCTCCTCCGGAATATCCCCGATAATGTGCTTCGGAAGTGTCATAAGATAACGGGCATAGGAATTCTGAAAGGTAACAAGTGACATTGGCTCCTTTGTAGTAAAACGCACTGTCTTGTCATCTACCTTTACAATACCATCAATATGGTCAGCTCCCGGCTCCACAAAGCCGTCATCCCCCACACCTTCAAATACGTAGTACATCATCGCCGCATTGCTGATCGCAGGGCTGCAGAGCCGCAGCGCCGTATATACCACATCATCTGCAGTAACCGGCTGTCCATCCGACCACACTGCCTTATCATCAATATGCACCAGGAAGTTTTTCTCATCCTCGGCTGTAATCGAATCTGCCAGCATTCCCTCAAATTCCATGTCTGCAGTCAGCTCTGCCAGAGGCAGGAACATAAGCCCTGTGGCATACTTATTGATCTCCACTCCATCCATAAGAAGAGGGTTTAAGGTATTTAAGGAGCTGGTAACTCCGATATTTACCACTTTTTCTCCCGGCTTTGCCTCCGGTATGCTGCTGCTTTGAGATTCTGCTGTATTTATCTGGCTGTCTGATTTCCCACAGCCCCACACAGAAAATGCCATAACCGCAGCCATAGCTGCAGCCAGAAATCTTCTGCCCGTCTTCTTTAAATCCATTTCTTTTTCCTCCTTGTAGCATGGGTTTCCTGCTCCACCACTATTCATAGTGGATTAGTATGGTTTTATTTATATCATTCCCCGCCTGAAAAGTCAATAGAGCTTCCGTTAACAATAATTACCGTATAGTAGCCTGCGTTTTCATCCAGAGAATCGGTATCCGGGTAAATAATCTCCCCATCCATGCCGCAGCGCTGTACTCCCTGGGCCTCAAGCCGTTTCTCTTTTAAGATCCCCTTCACCTGACCCATACGGCTTCCCGCCTTTATAAGCACCTTAGTGCCGGGAAGGGAAAGGGCATCTTCTATATGATAAGAGGATGGCAGCACATGAAGCTGCTCCGAACCGCTGACCAAAGGCCGCCCAAGTCTTGCTGCCGCCGCACAAAAGGAGGGGACACCGCTTATAAATTCCACCAGGAATCCCTCTGCCTCCACCAATGCTGCCACATAAGCAGATGTGGCATAGACAGTTGCATCCCCCAGCGTCAGCCAGGCTACCGATTTCCCCTGCTTTAGCTGGCCGATCACTGCCTCTGCCGCCTCTTCATGGCTCCGCTCTAAAAGTGCTCTGTCTTTACTCATAGGCATGGACAAATACAGGAATTCTTTTTTCTCCATACCGGGGACTGCCTGAGATGCGATCTGGTAAGCCACGCAATTTTCCCGCAGTCTCCCATCATCCGCCTCTGTAAAATGTTCCCTGTCTCTTCTTGTTTTATCCACAGACAGAGCAATTACCGGACACTCACCTGCAATGCGGACTGCTTTTAAAGTCATAAGCTCCGGATCACCGGGGCCGGTGCTAAGGCAATAGAGGGTCGGGGATGTGTTGTGGGATATTTTCATGTGATGGATCCTTTCTTAAAAACATGGGCCGCCGGGCGCACCCAGAAAAAGCCCCGGAAGCTCCAAAGCTTTCGAGGCTTTCATATTATGCCTAAGGCATATTATACAGGTATCTCTCTTTATATGCAATGAGAAGTTTTTGCAAACAGGTGCAGACAACGGCATCCTATGCCCTCCTGTGTTTCCCCCACTGAGCATACTTTCCCACAACCGAACAAAAAAGACCCCATACCAATAAATGGTACAGAGTCTTTCTTAATAGGCGTATTACTCACAAGTGTAAGGCATCAGAGCGATATGACGTGCACGCTTGATCGCTACAGTAAGAGCTCTCTGGTGCTTTGCGCAGTTGCCAGTGATACGGCGAGGAAGGATCTTACCTCTCTCAGATACGTATCTCTTTAACTTGTTTACATCCTTGTAATCGATTGTTCCGTTCTTATCGCCACAGAATACGCAAACTTTTTTTCTTCTGCGCATTCCGCCTGGTCTTCTCATCTTAGGCCCATCAGGTCTATCTGTTTTATTAAATGCCATTGGTGTTGTCCTCCTTTATTATTCACCGTTGAACATCCTAATTAAATGGAAGCCCTTCGTCCTCCACTCCATCCGGAATGTTCATAAACCCATCACCAATCGCACTGGTAGGAGCCGGCCTCTGGGAAGGAGCGGACTGTCCATAGCCGCCCATATCAGAGGATGCGCCCTTACTGTCTGCGAATTCCTGGTCATCAAGGATGACCTCGGTGGTGTATACTCTCTGACCGTCCTTATTTACATAGCTTCCTGTCTGAAGTCTGCCGGAAACAAGCACACGCATCCCCTGGCGGAAATACCTCTCAGCAAACTCACCTGCGCGGTCAAATGCCACACAGTTAATGAAATCTGCAGTCTGGTCACTTCCCTCCTGACCTCTGCGGCCTCTTCTGTCCACTGCAAGAGTGTATCTGGCAATTGCCATAGAACGCTCTCCCTGTGAATATCTTACTTCCGGATCTCTTGTTAATCTTCCCATCAGGATAACTCTGTTCATACGGTCACACTTCCTTTTTTCGTCCCTTTGCGGGTTGGGTATTCCTTATGCTTCTGCTTTAACGCATAAGTATCTGATTACTGGCTCCATAATACGAACATGAGCTTCTACTTCGTTCGGGCATACAGAATCAGACTCAAACTGGATGAAGTAGTAGTAAGCCTCATGCATCTTCTGGATCTCATATGCAAGTCTCTTCTTACCCCACTCATCTACGTTGGTCACAGTGCCGCCGAAACGGGTGATGTATCCTTTTACCTTTTCGATTGCTGCTGCACGCTCTTCGTCTTCAAGCTTCACATTCAGAACAACAGTTAATTCGTACTTGTTCATCTTGCTTTACCTCCTTGTGGTCTCTGGCCCCTGCTTTCAGTAACAGGAGCAAGGATTTAATATGTCACAGTCCATTATTCTATCAAATATTTTCGACAAATGCAAGACCTATTTTTCGTTTTTACTATATTTCTATATTTCTAAAGAAAAAACTTGTTTTACCTTACAAAATAAAAAAGTAGCAGTTTCACTACGCAAAAATGCTACTTTAAGTTTTTCAAAAAATAATATTTTTCGTCCTAATGTTTCTCAAAAATAGTATTCTCCATGCTGTGAGACCTAAAATACTATATGTCAAAAAACATCCTTCACAAGCTATCTTTATGTAAAATAAACCTGACTATACATAATTCGACCGCCTTTTATTGTCATTTGCGGTACCAGGGCCTCATGTCCAACAAAAGCATGTCCTGTCTTATCGCGATATTTTATTGAATGCTGCTCCAATTTAAAAATTGCCAAGTCTGCCTCTGTATCCGCTGCAAGACTAGCCAATTCTTCCCGTTTCAGCAATTTAGCAGGAGTTATGGTAGCTGCATCTAATACATCTTCAATTTTCATTCCCAAAGAAATAAACTTACTTAAAACTTTTGGGAAACTATGAAGAGGTTGCATATAAAAACCATTGACATTCATATCAGAACTAATAATATCTGGCACAAATCCCTGCTCTAAAGCTTTTCGGCAAATTTCTAAATCAAAATTATTACAGCCATTGCTGGCATCAAAAAGAACTCCTCTCTCTCTTGCTTGATTAATGCCCTTTTTTATCCTTCCATCCTCATCTAAAATAGTATCCTGACTCTTTCCCTGATAAATATGACACATTACATCATTTTTTCTTAAACCTGCCGCAATTTCCTCTATAGGTATTACCGGATTAGTTACGTGGACGCATACATTACAGCCCAGTTCCTCTGCCAGCTCTACTGTAGATTTTAAAGAACGCCTGGCCTCTTCTGGCTCAATAATACCTTTTGAAAGACGTAATTTCAAACCTTTAAGATTATCAGGATATTGACGAAATAATTTTCGTATCTTATCTTTATCAAAATACCGTTCTTCCAAATGCTCCGAATATCTCTCTGTAGCCTGTCCTCCGCTTCCCATTAAAAGCTGATTAAAAATGCGCACATCTGAAAATGCCATTGCGCTTTTCCGGTACATTTCATAATTTCCTGCTCCTGCACTTCCGCCATCAACTACAGTTGTAATACCACATGGAAACGAAGCTGCATCTGCATTAACACCATTTTCTGTTCCATGATTAAAATAGTGAACATGATAATCAATAAGACCCGTAGTAACAATACATCCGGAAGCATCTATTGTCTCATACTCTCCCGAAGGACGCCCTGCTACAATTTTACCTTCTTCCACTGCAATATCTCCCAAATACATCCTATGCTTTGCAGGGTCATATACTGTTCCGTTTACAATAAAATAAGAAGTCATCATTTTGCTCCTCACTTTTCCGTTTTATAGTCAAGGGGGCATAAGCCCCCTTGTAATTTATTATACTATATCATCTTCTGTTTATTTTGCAGCCTCAATTGCACTCATCAGCTGATCAACCAGTTCGTCACCTACATTCTCACGAACCATATCTGAAACTACTACAGCCTTTTCTTTTAATTCTGCAAGTGCGCTATCATCTAAAGTAACAATTTCACATCCTGCATCCTCGCAAATTTTTTTATAGGAAGCAATGCTTTCATCTGCTTTACTATTTGCATACTCAACTGCCTCTGCCGCACATTCATCAACCAAAGTCTTTACATTTTCAGGAAGGCTCTGATATAAATCGTTATTCATAAAAAATGTGATAATATGCCCTAAATGATTCGTTTCAACAATATATTTCTGAACCTCCTGCAAATTATTTCCCACAATATTCATATACGGATTTTCTTCCCCATCAATAGTACCCTGCTGAAGTCCCATGAAAACCTCTGTAAACTGCATCGGAGTAGCTGCGGCCCCCAATGCATTCCAATAAGCAATATGATACTGATTCGTCATAACACGAATCTTCTGACCTGAAAGGTCTGAAATATTACGAACCTCCTTATTGGAAGACAACTGACGGAAGCCTGCATCTGAATAGCCCAACATCTGAATGCCCCCCTGATTATTATATTCATTGAGCACATCTGCAAATTCACCACCGATAACAGTTCTCATCTGCTCTACATTATCAAAAAGATTAGGAATATCAAACACTGCATATGCCGGAATGAAATCCACTAAATCGGTCGTCATGCCTGTTCCAATATCAATAGATCCTCCAATGACTGCCTCTGTAAATTCTGTAGTATTTCCCAACTGGCCGCCTGGATACAGCTCAACTGTAATTTTTCCACCAGTTTTCTCCTCCAAAAGCTGCGCAAACTTCTCAACCATCATATAGTTAATAGTGGTTTCCGCTACAGTCATAGCCGCATTCCAGTGATACTCTGGCCATTCCTCAGAAGACACAGTTTCAACTTTGCTTTCTGCTTGCGCTGCTGTTGTACCTGCTGTCGCACCTGTGCTGCTTGAATTATTGCCGGAGGTACTACAGCCAGCAAGGGAGGTTACCATAGACACTGCCAATAAAGACGCTACTAATTTTTTCATAACGATTCTCCTTTTATGATTTTTTCATTTTTTTGCTATTAAATTTTTATCCAAGAATACTTGGCAAAAGAAGTGATATTTGTGGTACAAAAATAATCAAAATCAGCGAAATTAAAAATGCCAGCAAAAATGGAAATGTTGCCTTAGCAAGCTTTAACATTGGTATTTTCGTCATGCCTGATGCAACAAACAGGTTAATTCCCATCGGTGGTGTCACCATGCCAATCGCTAAATTCGCTGTCATGATAATACCGAAATGAATTGGATCGACTCCTACTGCCGTTGCGATTGGAACAAGTATCGGTGTCAAAATCATAATGTTCGGAATATTGTCAATAATCATTCCACATACCAACATGATAACATTCATAATCAAAAGAATGATGATCTTATTATCCGATATTGCCAGAACAGACTGACTGATCGTCTGAGGATAACGGAGCATTGTCAGGCATCTTGCAAATGAAGTAGCCGCTGCAATTACAAATAAGATATTGACATAAGTTTTAGCACCAGCCATAAATACATTGCCCAAATCCTTAATCCTAATAGACTTATAAATAAAGACACAAACAAATAAACCGTAAAAAACACTAATTACAGCAGATTCTGTAGGACTGCACATACCAGAATAAATTGTCCCAAGAATAATAACCGGTGTAAGCAACGCCCAAAAACTTTCCTTGAATAGCGGAAGAAAGCCCTTCGCTCTGATTTCATTATAATTTTTTAAAAGCTTTTCCTTATCCTCACCATGCTTTATGCAGTAATAATAACAATAAACCATAAGGCTTACCCCAATTAAAATACCCGGTATAATACCTGCCGTAAATAATTTTGAGGGTGATGCATTCGCTGCTGCAGAATAAACAATATAAGAAATACTGGGAGGAATAATAACACCAAGTCCTCCTGCTACTGTTACAATCGCAGTAGCAAATACAAGATCATATCCCATATTTACAAGAAACGGTATCGTCATAGCTCCTACTGCTGAAACTGTAGCTGGCGACGAACCAGAAATTGCTGCATAAAACATACAAGTAACAACAACTGCACAAGGAAAACCTGCTGTTTTATTTCCAATAAAATACGCAAAAAAGTTAAATAAACGCTCAGAAAGTCCTCCCTCTGCCATAATCATTCCTGATACCATAAACATTGGAACAGCAAGCAAAGTAAAACTATTGAGCCCTGCAAACATGCTTCGCGCCACATCTGCAGCTCCAAATGGAAAAGACGGATTTAAAAGATTAGGCAAAAGAGACATAATACCAAATACGCCGCCCACTGGCATCGCAATCACCAATAACACTATCAAAATCAGAAAAAATACACCAATTAACATGATTGCGCCTCCTCACTCCCAGTTTTCTTTTGCATGGACAACACTATCATCTGAATATAACGAAATATTGCCAAAACTATACTAAAAGCCATGATACCGTAAAGATATGCCAGCGGGATACGAAGTGCTGGACTAGCCTGATTAATTTTTGCCGCATTCCTAGTAATTTCAATCGTTCCTTTCAGAAGGAATGCTAAAAAACCAATCATTCCTACACTGCAAACTAACTCCAAAATTTTTTGAATTTTCTTGGGAAGCATGCTAGTAAATGTATCTACTTTTATACTACTTCCCATACGAATAGCGCAAGGAAGACTAAAAAAAGCAGATAATGCAAGGCAGTAACAGCTCACTTCATCTGACCAACTAAGCGCATGATGAAAACAGTAGCGCAAAATTACATTAGCAAATGATAAGATGCTCATAATTATAAGAAATATTGCCAGCACGAGCAGTTCAAAATTATAGCTCTCCGCCGATTTTTCAAGCCACTTTAACTGTTTCATTTTCTCTTCTCCTTTTGTATACTTTTTCAAAAAAACATGTTTTTTTCTCTTATCTTTGATTATATATATGGTATAATAAAAAGTACAGTTAGTAATATTGCTATCAGTAAGAAGTATTTCTTAGAAGCATTTCCAGCAGTATACATAGCTGTATCATAATTTTTCTATGCAGTCTCATAAATTATTTAGGAGTTACATGTTATGGACTTAAAACAGCTCGAATACATTGTTGCAATCGCAGATTACGGAAATATCTCCCGCGCTGCAGAAGCCCTCTATATTTCTCAGTCCGGCTTAAATCAACAGCTTATCAAACTGGAAAAGCAATTGGGAATTCAGCTTTTCTACAGAAATAAACATTATCTTCGTATGACACAGGCAGGAGAAGTCTATGTAAAAAATGCCAGAGAAATCCTGCACATACGAAAAAACACATACGCAGAATTAGATGACTTAAAAGGTACTATTGTTGGCGAGATTGCCCTAGGACTCACTCATGAACATGGGATTGATCTTTTTACTGCCATATTTGATGATTTTAATGATCATTATCCCGGAGTCACATTCAACCTTCTGGAAAAAATCGTAGCTGACCAAAATACTCTGTTAATATCAGGTAATCTAGATTTTGGAATTGTAATGTTGGGAAAAAAAGATAGAATTGATCTTGAATATATTGAATTATTTACAGAACCATTGGTATTAGGAATCCCCTTAAATCACCCTCTTGCCGGAAGAGCAGCCAAACAAGGGGAACCCCTATCCACCATTGATTTAAATTTATTCAGAGACGACAAATTCTCCCTGATTTTTTCTTCATCTACTATGAGAAAAGTGATTGACCCAGCATTTAAGCTTGCCGGCTTTAAGCCTAAAATTCTCATGGAAACAGCTATGAACCATGCCATTACACAATTAGTGAGCAGAGGTTTCTGCTGCACAATCCTTCCTCAAAGTCGTGCTTACAGCAGTCTTTATAGTAAAAATTGTGCCTGGTTCCAGCTTTCTCCGCAATTAAGCTGGGATGTCTGCGTCGCTTACCGGCAAGATATGCACTTTAATGCAGCTCACAGATATTTCATCTATCTAGCCAAACGCTATGGCAGCAATCTAGAAACAAAATTAGCCAAAAATCTTTTTCTTGTCTAAAATTTGAATCAACATACAGCCTTTTTCAAAGCTCTTCTCCCCTTTTTACCAGCCCCCTGGTATTTTTCTCCACCAGCTTCCTGGCCACCATGATCTGGTGGCCGCAGCCCATGCACTTTAGGCGGAAGTCTGCTCCCACCCTGAGGATCTCCCACTGGGAGCTGCCGCAGGGATGGGGCTTTTTCAATTTTACGATATCTCCTACCTCATAATCCGGCCGCTCATTCATGGATATCCCCCGCTCCCTTTAAAATATTGTCAATCACTGCCAGCTCCTCCTCTGTAAGCTCAGGTGCATCCAGCACAGCCATATTGTCCATAAGCTGTTCCTTGCTGCTGGCGCCAATCAAAACGCTGGTAACCTCCCTGCGCCTTAATACCCAGGTCAGGGCCAGCTGTGCCAGTGTCTGTCCCCTCCGGACTGCAAACTCATTCAGTGCCCGTATCTTGTCCAGGTTCTCTTCTGAGAGATAGCGCTCCCCTACAGAGGTTCCCTGCCTTGAAGCCCTGGAGCCCTCAGGGATGCCCTTAATGTACTTGTTGGTCAATGCACCCTGGGCCAGCGGGCTGTAGCAGATGCATCCGGTTCCCTCTGCTTCCAGAAGCTGTAAAAGCCCGTCCTCCACCCAGCGCTCAAGCATATTGTAGCGCGGCTGATGAAGCAGGCATGGAACGCCCATTTCCTTTAAGATCCGGATTGCCCTTGCAGCCTCCAAAGCCTGATAATTGGAAATCCCCACATACAGCGCCTTTCCCTGCTTTACAATATCCGCCAAAGCCCCCATTGTCTCCTCCATCGGTGTTTCCGGATCCGGACGGTGATGATAAAATACATCCACATAATCAAGTCCCATACGCTTTAAGCTGGAATCAAGACTTGCCATCAGATACTTTCTGGAGCCCCAGTTGCCGTAAGGTCCTGGCCAGAAATCAAAACCGGCCTTGGTAGAAATAAACAGCTCGTCCCTGTATCTTCCCAGGTCCGACTTTAAAATAGTACCGAAATTTTCCTCCGCCTTTCCCTTGGCCGGACTTCCATAATTATTGGCTAAGTCAAAATGGGTGATCCCCAGATCAAAGGCCTTAAATAAAATAGCCTTCTGCTCCTCAATGGTTTTTTCCAGGCCGAAATTCTGCCATAATCCCAGGCTGATACGCGGAAGCAGGATCCCGCTTCTGCCGCACCTCTTATATTTCATTGTTTCGTATCTGTTTTCTGCCGCTTCGTACATATCCATATCTCCTTTACCCTTCTGTCACAGCCTCCAGCACCTTGCCGATGGCATCCTTTATTACAAGATTGGCCCGCAGATTCCTGCCTGCCTCCCCCTTATTGATCAAAACCAGCCTGTCACCTCTGTAGTAGTCCACAAGCCCTGCTGCAGGATAAACTACAAGGGAGGTCCCTCCCACGATCCACATGTCCGCATTCCGTATGTATTCCACTGAACGCTGCAGTGTTTCCTGATCTAAGCCTTCCTCATAGAGAACCACATCCGGCTTGACCATGCCTCCACAGCTGCACATCGGCACACCCTGACCGCCCAGCACATAATCCAGATCATAAAACTGCCCGCAGCGGGTACAGTAATTGCGGTGAACAGAGCCATGAAGCTCCAAAACCTCCCTGCTTCCCGCCATCTGATGAAGGCCGTCAATGTTCTGAGTGATCACAGCCTTTAAGCGCCCCTGACTTTCCAGCTTTGCCAGGGACTTGTGGGCCCCATTGGGCTTTGCCTCCGGAAACAGCATACGCTCCTTATAAAACCGGTAAAACTCCTGAGGATAACGCATATAAAAACTGTGGCTGATAATGGTTTCCGGCGGATATTGATAACTCTGGTTATAAAGCCCGTCCACGCTCCGAAAATCCGGGATCCCGCTTTCTGTGGAGACTCCTGCGCCGCCAAAAAACACAATACGGCTGCTCTCCTGTATCCATTCCTTCAGCTTCTGCCATGTTTCATCCATGTTTTTTCACCGCCTTTTCTTCTCACTCTGCCTGAAACAACACTAGCCGCTTATGCGGCTAGTATATATCACATCAGCAGGAAATCAAGCGCGAGCCTTGCACGTCTGGGTTCTGGAGTAAGTATAGCACATTTTTCCACTTCATAAAAGTCCCGGTTCTATGATCGGTTTCCAATCTCTTTTACCAGCAAAAGCCGCTGCCCCGGCTTTACCTGGCTGTCCGACAGCTCATTAGAGGAAATAATCGTCCCCATAGTAGTATGAAAACGCTTTGCGATCTCCCAAAGGCTGTCGCCCTGCTGCACAATATAGCCCACAATGCCCGGAAGCTCCTGAAGGCGCTTTAGATCAAGGGGCTTTACCGTGATCCCGGTGATCACCTGCTCCTGCACCGGCTGCAGCACCAAAAAGTCAAGCGTAATAGAAGCCTTTACCTCCACCATATCGCCCCCGGTCATAACGGCGCTAAGCTGCTCTAAACCTGCATCCAGCTGATATACACTGTCCGGCCGGATCCCCATGGCCTCCGCCTCACAGTGGAAGGGCAGCTGCTTTGTAAAGGAACGGATGGGAGATGCATCATCATTGGTAAGATACAGAATTACCACCTCCAGGATTCCGTCAATCTGCAGGCTGTTCTCCCCGATCTCAATCTCATCCAGCTTAATACTCCCCTCATTGTGGCAAAGCTGCAAAATGCGCCCATCCTCCGGTATTTTTATTTTTTCCGTAATTTTCGGCCGGCACACATTTCGGGCCAGTATCTGGTCAAAGGCTGCTTCCCGCCGCTCTGTCTCCAGCTCCCGGCTATTGGAATACAGATCGCTTAAAAGCTCTGTCTCCTGCTCCTCATAGAGCTTTACATCCAGCTCCAAAACCGCATCCAGCTCAATGCTTCTCAGTTCCCCGTCATCATCCGGCTTCACCTCAAACTCCCTGTGGGACAGCCGTACCGTGATCATGGGGATCTGCTCCTCCCGCACATCACTCATTTCCATAAAACCGGAAAAGGGAATCACTTCCTCCATCCACTGCACCGGCATTGTATCATCCTCAGGACTGTAGATTAAAAAAACATCCAGCTCACCCTTTAATTCCAGCTTCCCGTCAAGAGGCTTCACATCTACATCCCGAAGCTTCATTTCCCGCCACAGCAGCTGCCCTATATTGGGCTTGCCGCCGGTAAGCCCTGCTTCCTCACGGATCCGGAAGGTGTCCTTTCGCCGCACTGCCATGGCCGCCGCATTGACCCGGCGTTTTTTGACTTCCACCTCAAAGGGCTCTCCGCTTTCAGGAAGAGACAGATCCACCGCCGCCTCCACATCCCGCAGCGTTTCCACCCGGACCTGAAGGGTGACTATGGCTTTTACCCCCAGCTTCCTGGAATGGATCATCTCCACGCTTAGATCCTCCAGCATCCAGTTTAAGCCTATATAGTCCTTTTCTTCCAACTCTGATACATTGACTGTCTCCTCAAAGGGGATCGTTCCCCCCAGAGTCTGAAGGCCGCCGCTCTCCCGAAGGTAAAGCACCTGGAATTCCAGCCTTCCCTTAACCAGCACCTGGCTTCCCTGGGTTTTCACTGCTTCAATCTGGATCTCTCCTGTATCCAGCATGACCTGCTCCATATCATCCAGGGTATCCGGAACAATAAAATCATCATCCAGCGTAAGCTGGGTCGCAACATTCCCCTTCCACCGGTTCATATGTATCTGCCGCTTTACCAATTCCATAAAAACACCCGCCATCTCTTATCTTTTTCAAGAATATATGCGGACAGCCGGTTGTTTATGCATCATACTCATCCATGAAATGGTGGCGCTTTCCCTTCTGAACATAGCCAAGACATGCATCCAGATTAATATTCTCAACACTTTTCATGATGTTAAAGTCCACAAAGGGGCTGTTTTTCTTCAGGACACGGATCAGCTCCTTCATCTCCTGACGCTTGGAGGTATGGACAATGTCCGCCGCATTCTCCTCTATCCCCCTTGCAGCCCGTTCCCTGGCAACCTGCTCCGTAAAGCGGCAGGCACATTGGAGGAAATGCAGATGGTTGTACTCCTTCCAGGCAAGAATGGATTCCTCCTTTACAAAATACAGAGGACGGATAAGCTCCATGCCCGGGAAATTTGTGCTGTGAAGCTTCGGCATCATAGTATTGATCTGCCCGCCATACAGGATTCCCATAAGAACCGTCTCAATGGCATCATCAAAATGATGTCCCAGGGCAATCTTATTGCATCCCAGCGCCTGAGCCTGGGAGTAAAGGTGCCCCCTGCGCATACGGGCACAGAGATAGCAGGGCGACTGCTCCACATCTACCACACTGTCAAAAATATCCGTCTCAAAAATGCGGATGGGAATGTTCATCCTGGCTGCATTTTCTTCAATAAGACTGCGGTTGTCCGGATGATAACCAGGATCCATTACAATAAATTCCAGCTCAAACTGAGTGGGGCTCTGGCGCTTCAGCTGCTGCATGCATTTTGCCAGGAGCATGGAATCCTTGCCCCCGGAAATGCACACAGCCACCTTATCGCCGTCCTGTATCATTTTATATTCCTGCAGCGCCTTCACAAAAGGCCTCCATATTTCCTTGCGAAACTGCTTAATAATACTTCTTTCTATATTTACGTAAGGTGCTTCCTGTTTCATTTAATCCTCTTTCTGCTGTTTTAATATTTCTTTCAGGGCATCAAGCTCCTGCTCCAGAAGAACCAGCTTTTCCTTCATCTGCTGATATTCCTCCAGAGTCATGGTCTCCTTCTGTCTTGGGATGGCAACTCCGTCCTTTTTGATGGGCCTGGCAGGAATGCCAACTGCCGTCATATTGTTTTCCAGGGGTTTTAAAAGCACTGCATTGGCAGCAATCGAACAGTTATCCCCTACCTCAAAGGCCCCCAGGATTTTCGCTCCTGCCCCTACCATCACATTATTTCCAAGAGTAGGATGGCGCTTTCCCTTCTGAGTTCCCACGCCGCCCAGGGTAACTCCCTGATAGATGGTACAGTTATCCCCCACCACTGCGGTCTCTCCAATGACAACGCCGCTTCCATGGTCGATCAGGATCCCATGGCCCAGCTGGGCTCCCGGATGGATCTCGATCATAGTGAAGAAACGGACAAGCTGGGAGATCAGCCTTGCAATAAAAAACATGTGATGCTTATAAAACCAATGGGCAAACCGATGCCAGATAAGGGCATGGACCCCCTGATACAAAAGCAGCACCTCCAATGCATTGCGCGCTGCCGGGTCTCGCTCCTGCACTGCCTTTACATCCAGCCATATATCCTTTAGTATCATATGAATCCGCCCTTTCTTTCCTGGCTTCCCTCTATTTGAATACAACCGGATGCTCTAAAAATTCCGTCTGAACTACAATAAAAGGAAATGATCGCTCGGTTCCTGAATTTTCCCCTTTCCCTGGCCCCTTTAATTCTGTGCGTATAACAATGGAATTTTCTGTCAGATACAGCTCCTCCACCGAAATGCTGTAACCCCCTGTAGGCTGGGCGCCATAGCCAATGGCAATAAAAAGATTCTTCTCGTCTGTGTAAGTCAGTTTAAATGGCTGGGCCTTCTTTTCCCCAATCATCTGTGACAGCTCCTCAGGGATTTCCAGCTCACCTGCCACATGAATTTCCAAATCCCGTACCTTCTGCTGATTCTCCTTTGATGCAGAACAGCCCCCAAACATAAAAAACACCAGTAAGGATACAAACAGCCAGCACAGCCTGTTTGCGGATACCCATGGTTTCTGCTTTTTCATTGCGCAAAAGCCTCCCGAACTATATGATATGCTCTATCACTATATTCCGGGAGGCTTTTCTATTATTACTTTCGCCGCTTATTTACATAATTTTGCGTATCCAGCCTTCCGGCGCCTCAATCCTGCCCATCTGGATACCGGTCAGTGTATCATACAGCTTCTTTGTCACCGGGCCCATTTCGCTCATACCACTTGGGAAGCAGATTTCCCTTCCATGGTCTACCACCTTCCCTACCGGGGAAATAACAGCTGCTGTACCGCAAAGGCCGCATTCTGCAAAATCCTTTAATTCCTCCAGCTTTACAGGACGGTGAGATACCTTTAAGCCAAGATAATGCTCTGCTACATACATAAGGGAGCGCCTTGTGATCGAAGGAAGGATGGAATCGGATTTGGGTGTAACCACCTCTCCGTCCTTTGTCACAAAGATAAAGTTAGCCCCGCCTGTTTCTTCCACATAGGTTCTGGTTGCCGGGTCAAGGAACATGTTCTCGTCATAACCAGCACCATGGGCTGTCATATTTGCATGAAGGCTCATAGCGTAGTTAAGCCCTGCCTTTACATGGCCTGTTCCATGAGGCGCTGCCCGGTCAAAGTCGCTGACGCACAGGGTCAATGGCTTTACGCCGCCTTTAAAGTAAGGGCCTACAGGAGTGACAAACATCCTGAACTGATACTCGTTGGAAGGCTTTACACCGATAACCGGGCCTGAAGCAAACATATAAGGCCGGATATACAGAGTAGCACCGCTGCCGTAAGGAGGTACCCATGCTGCATTGGCCTTTACCACCTTGTCCACAGCCTCAAGGAAACGCTCCTTTGGGAATGGCGGCATCTCAAGCCTTGCGGCTGAATCCATCATACGCTCTGCGTTCAGATCAGGGCGGAAGGTGACAATGCTCCCATCCTCTGTTGTATAGGCCTTTAAGCCCTCAAAGCATTCCTGACAGTACTGCAGGATGCCTGCGCACTCATTGATCACCACATTGGAATCTGCTGTCATTACGCCTTCACCCCAGGCTCCGTCCTTGTAATCAGCCACGTATCTCATATCCGTAGGCATGTAGCTAAATCCGATATTTCCCCAGTCTAATTCTTTCTTTTCCATACTGCATTCCTCCATATTTCATCTGAAGTGCTATTTTTTAAGATTACGGCAGCACATGGCAGGCCGCGATCCGGGGTCATACTATCATTTCACCCCATATCATTTTTGTCCTATTATAATCACATTAATTTATAAAATCAATCCTAATATCTTAATCGGGATATAGCATTCAGGCATAGGAGGTATAACCGGGTATATACACTTAATTCTACCCTGCCTCCTTCAACAGCACCAGTAAGCCCCGAATCCAAAGAAAAAGGCCGGAAGCTCCGACCTCTTTTCTTTCTCTAATCCTCATCCTTGCTGCATATTGCCAGCCTGTGATGATATTTTTCCCTTGTAGCCAGGCCTCCCCGGATATGACGCTCCGATTTGTTCACATCCAGTACCACCCGCGCCCTGGTTGCAAGTCCTGGATTGATATGTTCCAGGCGGTCGGTTACGTCTTTATGTACCGTCGATTTCGATATCCCAAACTTCCTGGCGGTCTGTCTCACTGTGGCATTATGGTCTATGATGTAATTCGCGATAGCCACTGCACGCTCCTCGATATATTCTTTCATGGGTTTTCCCCTGAGAATGTTTTTTACATCATATTAAAAAAATGTCCGATTTATGACAGGTATTAGCACAGTCCTGCAAAACCCCTGCTATTTTTTCATATTCCATCCTTTCACATCTGCTGCGATCTCAAGACGCGCCATTTTCCCCTTCCACGGGATCAGCTTATCCCTTACAATATAATTCCCTCCAAGGAACTTGTTTTCCACCTCGCAGATATCAACACTGTCGCTTTTCAGCTTTCTATTATTGCAGTTTTCACAGGGCATATTCCTCCCCTGAAGGACCTGATAGCATTTACAGCCTTTGTAATCATAGACCCCTGTCAGATTTCTCCCTGCCGAATTCATATAATATAAGTCATATGTATCGATATCACTTACATAAATAACATCATCCATTCCATCAACAATATTTACGATCTCATCCCTGAATTGCTCCTCTATCATCTGCCCGTTTTGACCCGCAAGCATTCGGCGGAATTTACCCTCTCTCTTAATCCGCTCCTGATACTTTTCAGAATCCGGATCAATATACGTTTTTTCAAATTCCTCCACTGTATACGGCTTGGCAAATAAAAAGCCCTGCAATACATCCGGATTCAGCTCCTGCAGCGTCATCAGCTCTTCTTCCGTCTCTACCCCCTCGCAGCACACCTGGATCTTGGCACAGTGAGCCAGCTCAATAATATTTTGAAGCAGGCGGTAATTATAGATATTGCAGTAAATCCTGCTTACAAAGCAGCGGTCGATCTTCGTCTCGTCAATATCAATACTTTTCAGATAGCTTAAGCTGGAATAGCCCGTACCAAAATCATCAATGGAAATTTTAATTCCATGCCGCTTCCACTCATAGAAAATCTTATTAAAATACCTGTAATCCTGAAGCTGCATGCTCTCTGTCAATTCCAGAGTCAGCGCATTCCCCGGAAGTCCGGTTTCCTTCAAAATATCAAGCACCATGTCCCTTACATTTTCCTGACGCAGCTGTACATAAGAAACATTGACACTGATATGGAAATCCGGAAGCTGCTCCCTCCAGCGCACGCACTGCCTTGCTGCCGTCCTCAATACCCATTCTCCAACCTGGCAGATCAGCCCGTTCTGCTCTAAAAAAGGAATAAATTCCATAGGGCTCACAATCCCTCTTTTAGGGGATTCATAGCGAAGCAGAGCCTCTGCTCCATAAACCGAAAAATCCTTGCTGTTGATCTGAGGCTGGTAGCAGAGATAAAATCCATTAAATTCATTTTTTACAGCTATTTTCAGCTCATCCTGAAACCGGATCTGCTCCAGGCTTTTCTGATAATCCTTAAAGGAAAAGAAGATCACCTTGTCCTTTCCCTCTGTTTTCGCCCTGTCTAAAGCATTTTCCGCATATTGATAGATAATGCTGCTGTCCTCATCATTATCCAGGCTGTAATCCACCACACCTGCAGAAACCGTACAGTATTTTACCAGCTTTTCTTTCAGAAGCTGATAAAACATAGTTACATCCTCTTTGGTCTTTTGCGGAAAATCCACTGCAAA
>OLRK01001165.1_pt1 | contig 23768 bp, 25 predicted proteins | sample 1672911 | NCBI WGS metagenome assembly OLRK01 (sample SAMEA3136736, study PRJEB25190) | human gut metagenome | biome: human gut; feature: human-associated habitat; material: faeces | place: Austria | collected 2013 | reverse complement strand
GCGAGTTATGATTTTTGACCGGCTGCTTTTAGGTCGATTTTTTTACTTTAGATGTTCCCCATGATCGAATCAGCACAGCAATCCCTGCTATACTTTTTTCAGGCCCGGGGTAAGCCACCATAATAAATGAAACACCCCTACGCATTCATCTTCAATATCGGACTGATTTTTTTATAAACCAGGAACACGATCAAAGATACCAGTATACCTTTCAGCAGATTGAATGGTCCGACTGCCAGTATCACGAAAGTCTTAAGGTCTGTGATATGTTTGTTTACGGCAGTTCCCATTCCAACCAGGCCGTCGATCGGCATACCGAATGCTTTGGCATATGCCGGTAGTAATACGAAGGCATTCAGAAAACATCCGACTACTGTCATGAATACGGTTCCCGCTGCCATTCCGGCTACTGCTCCGGTTCTGGTATGTTTCTTATGGTAGATCAATGCGGCCGGCACAACCAGTGAACAGCCAATCAGGAAGTTTGCAATTTCTCCGACTCCCGCTGTCATAGTTCCGTTGATTGCAAAGTTCAGTAAGATCTTGATAAGTTCTATTGCCGCTCCGGCGAGTGGTCCCATTGCAAAACTTCCGATCAGAATCGGTACTTCGCTGAAATCTATCTCATAGAAGGACGGAGCGAACGGAAGCGGAATTTCGAACAACATCAATACTGTTGCGATTGCCGATAACATACCAATCTGTGCCATTGTCCTGATTTTGTTTCTGTTCTTTTCATTTTGTCTTGTCATTACTTTTGTACTCATCTTTCTTTCTCCTTTAAACCGAATTATATTCTAAAGGAAGAAACTTCTTAATTTTGAACCATACAATATTCACATAGCAAGCAAAAACCCCGCCACCCAAAGGGCAACGGGGCAATCATATCATTCTGATAATCCTGTAAATATCGTATCATCCTTCTCTCATCCAGACTTTACTGTCGGTTCCGGAATCTCACCAGATCGGCTGATCATCACATTGATAACATCTGTTCAGATATCTCTGACCAGAAATTCTTCAAATGACCAGTTCGCGGACTTTACCGCCGGTTGGGAATCACACCCTGCCCCGAAGAATCTTCTTTCGCCTTATATTATAGTACGGCATATCCGTCTATGCAACCATTATTTTGTGCTCATCTCACGGATCAGTTTTCTGATTGGAAGAACAAATGTCGGAGATACAGACAATTCATCGATTCCCATCTTAAGGAATGTCTCTGTCAGAGTCATATCTGCTCCAAGTTCTCCGCAGATACCAACCCAGCATCCTGCTTTGTGTCCGTTTTCGATCGTCTTCTGAATCATGCGGAGCACTGCCGGATGATGTGCATCGTAAATGTTGTCAAGCTTACTGTTCTGTCTGTCAATCGCCAGTGTATACTGGGTCAGGTCATTTGTTCCGATACTGAAGAAGTCTACCTCTTCTGCCAGAAGATCACTGATCATCACTGCTGCCGGTGTCTCGATCATGATACCCTGTTCAACTTCACCATACTCGATTCCTTTTTCTGTCAGTTCTGTCTTGATAGACTCTACGATTTTCTTAATCTCTTTTACTTCATCTACAGAGATGATCATCGGGTACATAATTCCGATGTTACCATATGCGCTTGCACGGAGAAGTGCGCGAAGCTGTGTACGGAAGATATCTCTTCTGTCCAGGCAGATACGGATCGCACGGTATCCCATAGCTGGGTTCTCTTCATGGTCAAGGTTGAAGTAATCTACCTGCTTGTCTGCACCGATATCCAGTGTACGCACGATTACTTTCTTTCCTGCCATGTTCTCTGCAACCGTCTTGTATGCCTGGAACTGTGCTTCTTCATTCGGATAGTTATCTGCTTCCAGATATAAGAACTCACTTCTGAACAGACCGATTCCGGCTGCATCATTGGCAAGTACGCTTGCAACGTCTTTTACGCCACCGATATTTGCATATAATTTGATGTGTTTTCCATCTACAGTTACGTCTTCTTTTCCCTTTAATTCCTGAAGAAGTTCTCTTGCTTTGATGTCTTCTTCTTTCTTTTCCTGCATTTTCTTTAAGATATCTTCGTCCGGATCAATGTAGAATGTTCCTGTGTAGCCGTCTACGACTGCCATCTTTCCATTCCATTCTTCCTTGATATCTACTTCGATCAATGCCGGAATGTTCATGGTTCTTGCAAGGATTGCAGTATGTGAGTTTGCAGATCCAAGTCTGGTTACGAATGCAAGAAGTTTCTCTTTGTCCATCTGGACAGTCTCACTCGGTGCAAGGTCTTCTGCCACAACGATCACTGGTTCATCACCGATAGCTCCACCGCTTTCGTTCCCACTTAAGATATTTACCATACGTTCGGAAATATCTTTTACATCTGCAGCTCTTGCTTTGAAATAATCGTCTTCCATCTCCGCAAACATTTTTGCAAAGTTATCGCCTGTTGTAGCAACGGCAAATTCAGCATTTACCTGCTGTGTCTCGATGATATTTACAACAGAATCGATATAATCATCATCCTCCAGCATCATCTGGTGTACTTCAAATACAGCTGCGTTTGCTTCGCCGACTTCTTTTAACGCTTTTTCATACAGTCCCTGTAACTGCTCTGCTGCCTTTGCACGTGCAGCCTCATATCGTTTGATCTGCTCTGCAGTATCTTCTATTTTCACACGTTTTACAGGTTGTTCTCCCTTCTGGTAGAACAATATCTTTCCAATTGCAATTCCTTTAAATATTGATTTGCCAGTATACATCTCCATAAATGATACCTCATCCTTCCTTAAATCTTTGTAAATATTCTAACTCACAATGCCTGCAAAGTCTAGTTTTTCGTATGATTCAATTCGTCGTAACGCAGCTTTTCCATTGTAAATCCACGTCCTCTTACCTCATTGATCTGCGTGATCGTGATAAATGCTTTCGGATCAATCTCCTGAATTGCCTCTTTTACAGAATACAGCTTTCTGCTGTGGATGACACATAATACGCCCTGCTGCTTCTGTTCTCCATAACCGGTCTCGATGTCTACCATTGTCACTCCGGCATCAATATCCGTTAAGACTTTCTGACGGATTTCTCTGTATTTGTCCGAAATTATAAATAACTGGATCTGTGACTTTCCAAGAAGCATCACCCGGTTCAGCACAACCGTACTTAAAAATAAATTCAGAATACCATACAGTATCTGTTCCGAATCTGAAAACAACATCTGAAGTCCCAGCACCGAAAAATCTACAATATACAAGAATACCGCTACCGGGACATGGAACCATTTATGTAACACAAGTGCCAGTATATCGGTTCCACCGGTAGATGCACCTACTCTTACCACCAATCCGATACCGATTCCAAGAAGGACCCCTCCATATAATGCCGCAAGCATAGCATTATTCTCCGTCACTTTGTCTATTCCCGGAATGGACTGTACCATCGACAGGAATATTGGATAAATAAAAGAACTGATGATCGTTGTCAATGCAAACTTCTTTCCCAGAAATACTGCACCGAGAACGAACAGCACCGCATTGATTGCCAAAATGATCAGCGACAGGTTCACCGGAAAATAATGGCTAATCGTAAGACCGATACCGGTTGCACCTCCCATGATGATCCCATTTGGCACGGTAAACGCAGCCACAGCAAATGACAGTACAAGATTACCGACCAGCACACCCAGAATAGTTTTGATTGTTTTTCCCCAACTTTTTTTCATATGTCCCATCCTCTCTCCGTATTTTATTTTGCGATTATACATATAACCCGTTACAGACAGTTATCCCCATATAACTGCCTGTAAACTCATGTTTTCCACATTTTTATATTAATAATGTGGATTCTCTTTCTTCTTTTTCCAGATTATGAAATTCCTTTCATCGTAAGCTGGATTCTCTTCTTCTTAAAATCCACGCTCATCACTTTTACATCCACGATATCGCCAACGCTTACCACTTCCAGCGGATGCTTAATGAATTTCTTATCCGTAATCTCGGAAATGTGTACCAGTCCGTCCTGGTGCACTCCGATATCTACAAACACACCAAAGTCAATGACATTTCTTACGGTTCCTTTAAGGATCATGCCTTCTTTTAAGTCTTTCATATCTAAGACATCTGTTCTTAAGATCGGTTTCGGCATCTCATCACGCGGGTCACGTCCTGGTTTTTCCAGTTCTTTCACAATATCCCGGAGGGTGATCTCTCCGATCTCCAGTTCTTTTGCAAGTCTTGCATAGTCTTTGATCGTAAGAGAAAGTCCGGTAAGCTTTCCTCCGCTGATGTCTTCCAGTGAAAATCCCTGTTTCTTCAGAAGTTTTTCTGCAGCTTCATAAGACTCCGGATGTACACTGGTTCCGTCTAACGGATTCGTACCGTTCTGTATTCTCATGAATCCGGCACATTGTTCGAACGCCTTTGGTCCAAGCTTTGCAACCTTCAGAAGCTGTTTTCTGTCTGTGAATCTTCCGTTTTCTTCTCTGTATGCCACAATGCTCTTAGCAATCGCACCGGAAATACCTGAAATATAAGAAAGTAACGGTGCGGATGCTGTATTCAGGTCAACTCCGACTTTATTTACACAATCTTCGACAACTCCGGATAAGGCTTCGCTTAATTTCTTCTGGTTCATATCATGCTGATACTGTCCGACACCAATGGATTTCGGATCAATCTTTACAAGCTCTGCCAGCGGATCCTGCAGTCTTCTTGCAATAGACGTCGCACTTCTCTGTCCCACATCAAATTTCGGAAATTCTTCTGATGCGAGCTTACTTGCAGAATACACGGAAGCTCCTGCTTCATTTACGATTACATACTGCACTTTCTGCGGGATCTCTTTTAACAGTTCTACAATGAACTGCTCAGACTCTCTGGATGCAGTACCATTTCCTACGGAGATCAGTGTAATGTTATATTTTGCAATAATCTTCTTCAGCAGGTCTTTGGACGCCTGGATTTTCTTCGGTGTCGTCGGCGCTGTCGGGTAGATCACTGTCGTTCCGATCACCTTACCGGTCGGATCTACAACTGCAAGCTTACATCCGGTACGGAATGCAGGATCCCAGCCAAGTACAGTCTGTCCTACAATCGGAGGCTGCATCAGAAGCTGGTGCAGGTTCTTCTTAAATACGCTGATTGCCCCGTCTTCTGCCTTCTCTGTCAGGTCGCTTCGGATCTCACGCTCGATTGCCGGTGCGATCAGACGCTTATAGCTGTCTTCTGCTACTTCTTTTAAAATCGGTGTGGTATGCGGGTTATCACTGTGGATCATCTTCTTTTCCAGATATCTTAAGATGTCATCCTGCGGTGCTTCGATCTTTACTGTAAGGAACTTTTCTTTCTCCCCGCGGTTCAGTGCAAGCACTCTGTGGCCTGCAAGCTTTGTCACCGGCTCTTCAAAATCATAGTACATCTCGTATACCGACTCTGCTTTTTCGTCTTTTGCCTGTGAAATTACTTTTCCGTGCTGTACGGTTGCTTTACGGATCCAGCTTCTGTAATCTGCCTCATCCGATACCGATTCGGCGATGATATCTTTTGCTCCGTCAATTGCTTCTTTTACGGATTTTACTTCTTTCTCCGGATTCACATATTCTTCTGCATACACTTCTATCGGTTTCTCCGCTTTCTGAAGTGTGATAAGTGCTGCAAGCGGTTCCAGTCCCTTCTCTTTTGCAATCATGGCACGTGTCCGGCGTTTCGGCCGGTATGGGCGGTAAAGATCTTCTACCACTACCATTGTCTCTGCTGCCAGGATCTGCTTTTTCAGTTCTTCGGTAAGCTTTCCCTGTTCTTCGATACTTGCCAGAACCTGTTCTTTCTTTTCTTCCAGATTACGCAGGTACATCAGTCTTTCATGCAGCGTCCGCAGTTGTGCATCGTCCAATGTTCCTGTAACTTCTTTTCTATATCTTGCGATAAACGGAATCGTATTGCCTTCATCAATTAATTTTACCGCAGCATCTACCTGCCATCTCTTGACACCAAGTTCTCCGGTAATCACCTGATTAATATCCATATGTTTTGTCTGTCCCTTTCTTGCTGTATTTCGAAGATTTTTTTCTTCTTTATTACGCGGATAATTATAACTGAATTCACTTCCGTATGCAATGCCGCCGGCAATACAGAGTTCACTCTGTTTTCTTGAAAATATATTTTCTCTATGTTATACTGAAACTGCTTGAACTTATTAGAAAATATAAATACTCAAAGGGGCTTTTACTTATGAATCAGGAAACACAGGGACTCTCAAAACAACAAATCAAATCCAGAGAAACACGCGCCAAGATCTTCCAAGCAGCCAAACGCATTCTGCAAAAGCAGGGCTATGAACAACTGTCAATCAAAAATATCTGCGAAGAAGCAGGCGTTTCCAACGGAAGTTTTTATCACCATTTTAAGACGAAAGATGATCTTCTTTCTTATTATATAGAAGAACAGCCAAGTATGGATCCGGATCTTCTTGAACTTCCGTCCAGTGCTGCTGAGACAAAAGAAGCAATCATCTCAGTTTATTTAAATTATGTTCACTACTGCGAAGAGCTCGGAGTGGAATTCATGGCCAATTATTATACACCTAAGAATCAGTCCCTGAATCCTTTGATCCGTACAGAAAGACCATACCCGATCGTTACCGTTCATGATTATCTGAAGCGTGTGATCGAATCCGGAATCATTTCCCCATCGGCAGACCTTGAGGATATTACAACTGACATCCGTATGATCGTAATCGGAAATGTATTCGAATGGTGCTTAAAAAGCGGCGATGCTGATTTTGAAGGTAATATGCGCCGGTCCCTTACTACTTATCTGAACGGATTATTCTAACAAATCATTACATCATATAGATACTTTATCGAATTTCAAAAACTTACAAAGGATGAATGCGATATGTACACATTTATTGCCAATCCTAATGCCAGATCCGGCAGAGGGATTCTTCTCTGGAAACAGATTGAGAAGATCTTACAGGAAAAAGAAATTGAATATAAAGTTTTATTTACTAAATACCAGCATCATGCTACCAGACTGGTTCATGATCTTACCTCCGATAGCGCATCCCATACGATCGTTGTACTGGGAGGCGATGGTACTTTGAATGAAGTGATCGACGGAATCGTATATCTCGATAAGGTAACACTCGGATATATTCCGCTTGGATCCGGCAATGACTTTGCCAGAGGCCTTGGTCTTCCAACGGATATTCACGGTGCCCTGGAGCAGATTCTTGCCCCAACGCATTACACCGCCATGAATGTAGGTGTACTTGATTACGAGAATAAGCACCGAAGATTCGCTGTAAGTACCGGAATTGGCTTCGATGCTGCAGTCTGTCATCAGGTGATGGTCACACCGCTTAAGGCTTTCCTCAACCGGCTGAAGCTCGGAAAGCTTACATATCTTGGTGTTGCCCTTCATAAACTGTTCACATTAAAACCAGTCACTATGACGGTCACAACCGAAAATGGTGAGACAAAAACATATGAAAAAGTATATTTCACAGCTGTTATGAATCTGAAATATGAAGGTGGCGGTTTTAACTTCTGTCCTGCTGCCAGTGGTACAGATGACAGGTTAGATATCATTACCGTAGCAGAATTACCGAGACTTAAAGTTCTTTGTCTGCTGCCAACGGCCTTCAAAGGATGGCACACACGTTTCCATGGAATCCATCTTGATACCTGCACAGAAGTGACTGTCATAAGCGATCACCCACTGCCTGTACATACAGACGGCGAGCCCGTCTTTTTACAATCTGAGATCCACGTACATCTGGAGAAAGAAAAGTTACGTATTATTACACCTTGTTAATCATATTGTTCACGGGGAGGTTCTTTTTTGCGTTTACTGATTACCGGAATTATTGTATTTCTTATATTATTTTACTTTTATCTGATCTGGCCGAGACTGTCCAGGAAACGACAGATCCGTCCATTTCTTCACACGATGTTCGCCCATCGTGGATATCATTGTATTGAAAAAGGGATTCCCGAAAATTCCATACCTTCTTTCCGTGCCGCTATCTCCCATGGATATGGGATCGAACTGGATGTCCATCTGACAAGCGACGAAAAACTTGTCGTATTCCATGATGACGACCTGTCTCGTATCTGTGGACGACCGGAAACCATTGAATCACTCCCTTTAAAAGAATTACAAAGCTGCCGGTTACAGAATACGAATGAGACTATCCCACTTTTCACCGATGTACTATCCCTGGTGGGCGGCCAGGTTCCGCTTCTGATTGAACTGAAGATTCCAAAGTCTTCTCTTGGCATCTGTGAAAAGACCTGGGAGATTCTTAAGAATTATAACGGACCTTATATGGTACAGTCTTTCAACACACTTGGTATCTGGTGGTTCCGCCGTCATGTACCCCATGTCTTAAGAGGTCAGCTTTCTTCCAACCTGACTGCCGACCATCTTCCGGAGCCATGGATCCTGACCTTTGTTGTAAAGCATCTGCTTGGTAATGTACTCGGACGGCCGGATTTTATTTCGTATAAGCTTGCAGACCTTCCGATGTTTGAAGTCTGGTTTTTAAAGCACATTCTGCATCTTCCGGTTGCAGTGTGGACTCTGCGGACACCTGATGCTTTAAAAAAGGGAAAACGGCATTATGATATGCAGATATTCGAGAAAAAGAACACTTACTATTAACTTTGTAAAAAATGTTAATATTCCATGAACTTTATTGTTGATTCAATTTTTTCATGTTATAATGCGCTTTGAAACGAGATAAGATAATAACAAAGGCTTTGAAAAAGGGGTAGTTCATATGAAAGCCATTGATAAAGCAAAGAGTTTTTTGAAGAAGTACCGTCATGCATGGGTATTATCATACTTTCTGATCTATATGCCATGGTTTGTTTATCTGGAGAAGCGCACGAATGTACGTCATTACATGATACATTCCCCAATCGACAATCATATTCCGTTTATTGAATATTTTATCGTGCCGTATTTAGTGTGGTTTGTATTCATTGCCGTAACGGTAGCTTATTTCCTTATTAAGGATAAATGGGGATTTTACAGACTATGTGCTTTTTTATTTTCAGGTATGACGATTTTCCTGATCATATGCACGGTTTTCCCAAATGCATTAAATTTGAGACCAACTGTATTTCCACGCGATAATGTATTTACAGATATGGTAAAAGTCCTGTACAAGACAGACACACCGACGAACGTGCTTCCTAGTATCCACGTATTTAATTCCATCGGTGTCAGTATTGCTATTTCACACAGTAATGATCTTAAAAAGCACAGATGGATTCAGATCAGTGCCTATATTCTGGCAGTGCTCATTATCCTGTCTACAATGTTCTTAAAACAGCATTCCGTGACGGACGTGATTGCAGCTGTTACGATGGCATGTATTATTTATCCATTCGTGTATGTGACAGCGGATAAGAAAGCGCCGAAGCTTTCTCAGCAGCCGACGTAACATGAATATAGAAATGACTAGCTATTGGCAATTTTTTGTATATTATGCTATGAAAAGAAAGATGCAGGTAACTGTTATATAACTGACAGTTACCTGCATCTTTTTATTTTTGTTCCGTTTTCTTTAACAGACAGCGCTTTTTGAAAAATGCGATGCCGTAACCGAGCAAGCAGTGTTTCCAGCTTTTTCGTAATATTACTTCCGGCATACTCGATAAAAGAACGGATTACCGCATCGTCACTTGTATTCTTCCAATAACTTGCCGGTGCTGCTTCCGGATTTTGCTGCAGATCCCGCATATAATTCATGACATCCCACGGGCAATATACATCGAAGCGTCCAAAATGATAACCATCATACCATCTTTTCACTTCTTCTGCCTTTCCGGACACATTTGCGTCGGTCAGAATCTGATCTACTTCTTCCTGTGTAAATCCAAAATATTCATTGAATCTGGAATCCGTAATATTATCAGGCACAAAATTATTCGTTCCTGTGAAGATACTTTCTTTTGCAATCTTCAGACAACCTGTTATCACCGCAAACCGAAGTGTCGTATTATCTTTCAATGCCGTACTCATAGTATGCAGGGACTGTCCTACCTGAATCTTTCCCGCACTTCCACTTTTTAACTCTTTAAAAAGATTCATCCATGCACTGCACAATGCTTCATCGTAGATAATTTCAAGACCATCGAATAACCTCCTGTTATCGGACCGTATATCAAAAAATGGGCAAGCATACTCATCCCCATTGTTTTTCCAAAGCGTCTCGGACGGGTGATCAGTGTAACTTCCGCAGACTCTCTTTTTAGCAGTTCTTTGATCAGTCCGCTTTTATCTATGTAGTAGTAGTCATTTTCCCGGATTTTTTTGAAGTCGGATATTCCCTACCAGGAAATTGAGTTGATTGTTCACTGGATCCACTGCACCATTTTTTGTTGATATTCTGCTGTCTGCATCAGAACATCTTCCTCCGGATTTGTCATATATCCCATTTCAACAATCGTTACCGGTACCTGACTCCAGTTATTTCCGCTCATTGTATCTGTTTTCCATACATATTCTTTATTGCAACCAGTAACTTCACAGTATTTATCAAGAATTGCTTCTGATAACGCTTTACTTTCGTCATCATTCAGGAAAGTAGTATCTGCAATGCATTTTCTGAATTTTTCCAATTATTGGCCGATTCGGAATACATAACTCCAGAGAACCAGACACGCACACTTATTCAGAAATACATCCAGCAATTGAAACAACTGACATTTGGTATTACTCCCTAGAATTTTTTCATTTCTTCTTGTGGCTTTTTTATTTTCTCTCTGATCTACAAAACCTAGCACTGGCAGTTTCTTTCGAACACATGACGATATAAATTAAGGAGGTGTACATCCAAAACATACACCTCCTTATCTATTTACTCCGAATTCCTGCATACTCCGTATACTTCTCAAATGCCGACGGTATCGAATATTCTTTTTTTATCTGCTCCGGATGAATGAACAGAAAACCTTCCTCATTCGTCTTCTCCAGTTCATCTACGGTCACTTCATAACCTGTCATATGCCATTCAATATGACTGAAGATATGTTTCGCCTCCGGAAGTTCCTGTATGCGGACCGGCATCAGACCAATCTTCTTGCTGTATTCCGTAACTTCAGCCATTGAAAATTTTCCTTCCAGATTCGGGAATTCATATAATCCGGCCAGCAATCCTTTTGCCGGACGTTTTCGGATTGCAATCTGTTTACCGTCTTTGAAGATCAGTACAGTTCTTTCTTCGATCTTTCTGGCCTTTGCTTTCTTCTTTACCGGTATCTCCGCTGTCAGATTCTCTGCATGTGCAATACAATACTCTTTTACCGGACATTGTTCACATTTCGGTCCCCCGTTCGGAACACACACAATTGCCCCCAGTTCAATCAGTCCTTGGTTAAAATCGCTGGCGGCATCTGTAGGTATCACCTGTTCCAGTGCACTTTCTATCTTTTTGCGGACGCTTTGTTTCATGATATCTTCATAGCTACCCGTAATTCTGGAAATCACCCTGAGCACATTGCCATCCACTGCCGGTTTCGGGATTCCATAGGCAAATGCACTGATTGCCCCCGCCGTGTAATTGCCAATTCCCTTCAATTGCAATATTTCTTCATAAGTATCCGGAAACCTTCCCGCATGATCAACCATGATCTGCTGTGCCGCTTTCTGCATATTTCGTACACGATTATAATATCCTAATCCTTCCCACAGTTTCAGCAGTTTATCTTCTTCTGCTTCTGCAAGATCTTTCACTGTCGGAAGTGCTTTTAAGAACCGGTCATAATATCCTTTTACTGCTTCTACCCGTGTCTGCTGCAGCATGATCTCGGATATCCATACCCTGTATGCATCCGGATTATGGCGCCACGGCAGATCCCGTTTATTCTCCCGATACCAGTTCACCAACGGCTTTACAATATTTCTAAGCTCTGCCTCTGAGGACATCTTCGGTTCCTGCAGTTCTCTGTCTTTTTTTGATTTTGCTTCTTCGACTTTCACTTCTGTTTTTTTCACTACTTTATGTTCCATCTGTTTCTCCATTGTCCATTTGGGAAACAAGTGCCTTTGCTGTTGTTTCCTCACTTATTTTATTTTCGAACATATGGTTTATTATAACTTATCTCTCTATACAACGTCAAAGCCCTTTTCCTGGAAATGTCGTCTTGGGGAAGACACTTTCAGGAAAAGGGCTCTTAGAAGGGAATGTGGCTGATCCTTGCCACTAACAATATTATCGTTTGAATTTATTATATCCCCGTTTTCTTTAAATTACCAATTGGTTATTCTCATGTACTTATAGGCATTTTCTATATGTCATATTCTATTGAATCTTTTCATTTTTTCTATTATTATAGGTATTTTCTATTTCATTTTGTCCTTATAGAAAAAACCAATTGGAAAATTCATTTAGAAAAGCCTATACTATTCATAGAAAAACTTACTAAATTTCTGATTATCTTTTCATAAGCTGGTAAATGTCGGTATAGCCTGTATTTTAGGGCTTTATCGGCATTTTCCTTTGGGAAGATACTCTGCATAAGCTGGCATTTACCAGCATGAAAATGCAACCAAAAGTAGTAAATGAGTAGTACAATCACCGATTTAAGAAGCAAGAGCCAGCCTTTCAAGTTCTGCTTTTGCTGAATTGAAAGTACCGTGTGCGTAGTACCCTAATGTCATGGTGATGTTTGCGTGTCCCATGATGTATTGCAGGGTGTTCGGGTTCATTCCTTTGTTTGCCATGTTCGTGCAGTAGGTATGTCTGAATGAGTGTGGTGTGATGTTTGGTAGCTGGTCTTTATGTGTCTTGTTGTATTTCTTCACAAGCCCACGCAACATACTTTCATAGTTTCCAGCCACTTTAGGGAAGCCCTTTTGGTTTAGGAACAGGAAATTGCTGTAACCGCCTATGATGATAGGCTCTGCCTTTCCTCTGTTCTGTAACACTCTCTTAAAGGCTTGATAGGCTCTTTCTGTCATTGGAAGCTGGCGTTCTCCTTTTTTGGTCTTAGGTGTTTCAACATAGTAGCCGATTTCACTATCTTTCAATAGCTGGTGGTCTACATTGATGATACGGTTTGCCATATCAATATGGACTGTCAGACCGCAAAATTCAGAAATACGAAGCCCCGTTTCCAGAAGAATGACCACTTCATCATAATACTTGCTGTACGTCTTGTCCTGTTCCATAAAAGCAAGCATTTTTTCTTCCTGCTCTGGCGTGAGAATGACTTTAGGCTCTGAATTATCTTCCAGAACGTCACTCAATTTGAAGCTGAAAGGATTTTTTCTGATACAGTCGTCCTCAATCGCCATATAGAATGACGCTTTCAGTGAACGCTTGTAATTGCTAATCGTCTTGTAGGAAAAGCCATTCTCATACATTCGCATAGCCCATTCCTTACCGTCCGATAGCTTCACCGTATCAATGCTCCTTGCACCCAGAGGGTCGTTTTCCAAAATTTTCATAAGGTACTGGCGACCTTTTTCTGTATTGCGTTTCACATTCTTTCTCTGGCTGTTCTTCTTTGCGTAGAGCTGGCAGACTGTCATTTTCCCGCCTATGGTATTGATACCGTCGGCAAGGTCTTTCTTAATCTGCTTTTCTTTTTCTCTCAACGACAAATCTTCACGTTTCCCAGCAGGTGTCTTGTCTGTCGGAACAAGTTTCCAAGCATACTTAAACTGTGGTTTCCCGTATATATCGGTATATTTGTAAACGTATCTTCCGTCTTTTCTCTGGCTCTCTCCAAGTCGTAAATTGCGTCCCTTATTGTCTTTTCTCTTTACATTAGACATAGTGCGAAGCTCCTTTCCGTCAAGGAATGAGCCGTTGATACGCTATACTTTATTATACCATATCTACGGCTCGCTGACATTAGATTTCGTCCAATGTATCAATGATTTTTTCAAACTGTTTTCGCTTAATCTGCACACGGTTTCCATTCACAATCACCCAGCCAGCGTCAAGATTTTCCTCTGCCAGTTTTCGCAATTTCTTTTCCCCGATACGGAAGTATTTTGACGCTTCCTCAATCGTCAGCGTGTACTTTTCCCAGATAGGCACATCAGTATTGTTCGTCATATATAAGCACCCCCCTTTACTGTGTGTCTTTTGGAAGCAGACAGACGGCTCTGGAAAAGCTCCGCTGGTATCTCAACCAATCTCATTCCTATGAGCAAAACCACCTCTGGGACGTATCATTATCCTGTGATACAGGTCATGGCTGAACGACTTTTCCAAAGGTCGCTCTCGGATCACTGCGTGGGTCGCTCGCTCTCTTTTAGAAAGGTCATGGCGTACAGTCCCCGTGGCTCACTGTATCACAAACGTATCTGTCTGCTTTATTCAGTTGTCAAAGACCGCAACGGCTTATACGCCTGTCAAAACCTATATGAAGTCATATGGATTTTGACAGATATACAAGCCCCAGAGAGGACGCAGGAAAGGGGGTAATGCGTCACTCTGTAATGGGACGTAGATTTACGCTACTTTGAAATTAAGTACCTGCTCAATCAGTTTTGCTTCCAGACGGCTACGCATATCCTCGTCAACGCTGGTGTGAGGATTGCCGTATTCGTCAATGCTTGTTCGCATGGACAAGCGGGCAATGTATGGCTCATAATGGCATAACACAACATTCATAGCCAGAACATCGCCCTGCGAAGCGGAAACGATAACAGGGTAAGGCAGTAAGCCATTGCCTTTATGTACCGCTTTATTCTTCATGCCGTTTTTCCTCCATTCTTTTTCTGACTTTTTCAAATCCTCTTTGACGCTTATAGTTCACTGTACGGCGTACAATTTTCAGCAGGTCGGCAATCTCGCCGTCATTGAAGCCTAAACCGTAGAGCAACAAGATAAAGCGTTCTTCCTCAGAAAGTTCCTGCAATGCTTCACTCAACAGCTCATTCTTGATTTTCACGTCGTAGCCCATGACTTTGTAAAGGTCATAGTCCGTGGAATAATCATCATAAGTCGAAAGTTCCGCAAGCTGTTCTGGCGTGAGTTCTGAAAAGGAAATCTGCAAATCGTTCATACGCTGGTAGTGCTTCTGAATATTGATTGCTTCATTCTTCAAAATCTTCTTGCAGTAACAGTCAAAGACTTTCTGAACATCTTCCGGAGAAGTGGGTCTTTTCACATTTTCACCTCCTTTCGCTTGTCAAAAGGCGGTGATTGTAACCGTTCCTTCCCCCTTTCCGTCATTAATACAAATGAGAGGATATGAACTGGCAAAGTTTGAAAAAGAAATCCAGAAAAAGCAAAAAAGCCCAAGAAGTTGTGATAACCTCGTTGAGCTTTAGTGAATATAATCGACAGATAGTGAGGAAATTCTACATGGAAATAGCTGTAAACTCCCTTAACATGGATTGAATTTTTTTTGATGATTTTCTTTTATGCGCTCCTGTCATTCGTAATCCTCCCGTGAAGAAACCGCCTTGCCAAAATAAGGCAAATTTCAACAGAATAAGCATAAAAGATAAATCCGTCCTAATTCCGTCCAAATCCCTGTTTTTCAGCAGGAACTAAAAAAGGCTATCACACCCAGCATAAATGCCGTGGTTGCGATAACCTGTGTATCAGATAATCTCTGTATTTTCTTTGATGAGCTGACGTATCTCGTCCCGTTTTTCTGGTGGTACTTGACTGATGAAGTCCTCTATCCATTTATCAAGCTGTTCATAAACATTTTCATCTTCATAGTATTCTGGATAGCCTTTCAGAATATCGAACTCCCTGTCTGTACGTTCTGCTTCCTTACACGCCATTTCTAAATGCTCACTAATCAATTCCTGCGTGTAGGAAGAATAACCAAGAACGGTTGTGATGTATGTGATACGCTCAAAATCTACTTGTGTCATGGCTTTCTTGCCTATAAGCAGGTCATAGTCACGTTGTCCGCACAGGGACAGGAACACTTTCTTTTGCTTCTCCGCTTGAACCATAATAGCCACTCCTAAATCTTTAAAATTTTAGCTGTCTGCTGGCAGTACAGATAAATTCCTCTGGGGTAGGGGTACGGTTGCCAAACATACGCTTAAACTCTGCCTGCTGGTCTGGGTCGTCACTGTCCATTACCGCTATGATTTTATCCTGTATCTGCTCACGGACTTCTGAAACAGAAAGCCCGTACAGACGAGCCATTTCTTTAATCATTTTCTTGCTGTCCCTTTTACTGAATTTCATCATACAGTCAGAACACCTCTTTTCTTAAAATTGATGATATATACCAAAAAAATCCGTCAAAAATATAGTGCATAAATGTTTCATCTATACAAGCTATTATATTACACTCTGTGAATAGTTACAATAATGAAAAGCAAGAAAGGAGAGGAAAACTGTGGAAATAGACTATAAAGCAATCGGACAGCGTATCAAGATAGCACGCATTAAGAAAGGCATAACACAGGAAGCCGTCGCAGACCTTATAGATATTACCCCAGCTCACATGAGTAACGTGGAAACAGGGAAAACGAAAGTCAGCTTGCCTACGCTGATTGAGATTGCCAATGCTCTTTCCGTATCAGTTGATGTTCTCCTATGTGATAATGTACTTGCTTCACAGAATATTTTCAAGGGAGAAGCAAAAGAGATTTTTGATGATTGCGACGAATACGAAACCCGATTTTTAGTTGACCTGCTGAAATGTGCAAAATCAGCCATGCGTAGGGACAAAGAAGTAAGAAATCAGTTCAATAGATAAAACCGTAGCGTGCAGATCACAATGGATTGTGAAATACAGCTACGGTTTTTCTTCTCCGCTGAATTTATATCCCACGCCCCAGACAGTGATGATATATCTTGGATTGTCTGGGTGTGGTTCGATTTTCAGTCTTAGCTTTCTGATGAACGAGGAAAGATTGCTTGCGTCTGGTGCATTGTCATATCCCCATACTTTTTCGTAAATTTGTTCTTTGGTAAACACCTGTCCTTTGTGACTGGAAAGGAAATATAACAGGTTAAATTCTTTAGCGGTAAGGTGTATTTTATTTCCGCTGGTGTCAGTAACAGTACGAGTAAAATAATCTACATCTAAACCGCTACATTTCTTGCTCAGAGAAACAGGTGTAGTACATAAAGTATCTGACAGCCATTCCACTAACTGATTAAAAAGATGTTCTTCTTTATTCGTAAATTCTGCAATTAATATTTTCCCATAGTATCACCTTTACTTTTAATTTTCCTTGTAAATAGTTGGATTACATTTCATCTTGCCGTAATAATTCTATTATGCTTTCATTTTTCGTTTTTCTCAAAATCAATAATGTTGATACAACACAAACCATAATAATGATTAAAAACAAAATTATATTGTTTGCTATCGGAAACGAAAATGGGATTCCATATGTATTAAAATTCTCAAATATAAAATAACTTGCCGGAACTCCTAATATGATTGCGACAACAATAGATAGAATCGCATAACATAAACTTTCAGAAACAACCATCTTTTTTATTTGCTGTCTGGTCATACCAATACTTTCTAAAATGGCAAATTCTTTTGAGCGGTTTTGTATGCTTGCGGACATCATATTCAAATAATTGGAAATTGCAAGCAACATAACAATTAGCCCTATACTTCCTCCTAACACAGTAATCTGATTCTCTGAGTTTTTCATTTCTGAATATCTATTCAATTTTGAATCAACAGATAAGACTTGACTATCTTTTATCAAATTCATTATTAAATCTTCTGTATTTTTGGAAAATGCTTCTTCGTAATCAATTTTAATCATTTCAATCAATGGCTGTTGTACTATTTTCTCAAAATAATCATCACTGACAATCAAATCTGGACTATAACCGGCAGCATAATAAACTGGATTATCTATCAAGGCTCCTATCTCAACAGTTCCTTCTTTACTTGAATTGTCAGCATTTGATATAGAGAAGTTGACTTTTTTCCCGACCATACCGTTATCTTCTTCAATAAATATTTTAGAAGCAAAGGCTATTTCTCCATTATCAAAAGCTTTTTTATCAAGTGGAGTCTCTAACGTTTGATTTAACCGTTCAAATTCTAAATCATCAATTCCTACAATTCTGCAACTAAACATATTATTGTTATAATCCGCCTGTTGCTTATACATATTTATGTCTTTATCATAATCACCAGGGGTATATCTGGATTGATACAACTCTTTATAATATTCTCCATACACCTTTTCCTGATATGGCACAGTTGCCGTTGCAGATTCCAGAACTCTAACGTCTTTTACACCATTTACATTCTTTACGCTTTCAATTAAGTCATCTGTAATAACCTGTTCTTCATCATCAGAGAGTAAAGTTTGGTTTAATATTCTCAAATCATAGTCATAGGAATGATTTAAGATATTGGTTGCATTATTGACCTGAATTATAACATTCATAATGAGAAATAATGACAGAGCCAAGCTCAGGGAACACATGATAATTCCAAACTGTTTCTTATCACGGAACAGATTTATCCTTACCATTGAGCGTATATCGCCGCCATTTCTAATTTTATTTTTCATATTTGAAGACGAAGCCCCAATGTATCTTAAGGCTTCAATAGGAGAGCAATTCATAGCTATTTTTGCAGGTTTCTGACTGCTGATTACTGTTGTCGCAAAAGAAAACACAGTAGCTATGATAAATACCCACACCGATACTGCTTCAACATCATTTGGCATAATTGATGGATTAAGGGCGTGTAATAACTGTGGTATTACAATCTTTCCTACTACAGCAGAACAAATCAATCCTAAAGGGATTCCAATTACTGTATTCCACAATACCTGCTTATTTATCATTCTTCTAATCTGAATAGAAGTAGTACCGATTGTTTTAAGTTGTCCATAATAACGTATATCTTTATTAACAGAAATATACAACGTATTATAAATAAACAGATATCCACTCATAAAAATAAGTAACAGTAATACGCATAGTCCGATAATTGTTTTACAGAAATTTGAAATCGTATCATAATCCGCTTCAATAATCTGATTCCCTGATATGTTAATCTGGTTCTGCATTTCTGTAATATCACGCTCGGAGTAAAGAGGATTTTTAAGAGAGATTTTTAATTCTCCTTGCGTTAAATCTGTTTGTAAAACTCCTGTTGCTCGATAAAAGTCCTCTGAAACATACCCTTTATCTGTTCCTGAATAATCTAAGAACCAGCCACTCAATATAAACGTCTTTGTTATATCTCCGTAATTACTATTTTCTGCTAAAGTTTGATACACCAAAGGCAGTTCCATGCCTACATTAGGGTTTTTAATCCCCATAGAATTCAAAGCACTCTTAGAAAGCATAATTTCATTTTCTTTTTGTGGGTATTCGCCTTTATAATAATCCAAAGCGGGAATTGTCTGTTTTTCCCAGCAAGTATTGTCTAGCCAAAATAATCTTATTTTATCTAATTCTTTATCTTCATATTTAGACAAAACTGCACATTTTACGCTAAGTCCTGCATACTTTACATTTTCCATTTCACGGATGGCAGACACTTGATCGTTCCTAGGCTCCGTTAATTCTATATCATAATCCATGCCCTGCATTCTTTGTTGACGGAGTGCTACCGTATCTCGATAACTCAATCCAATAGATATTACCGTACATATTAAGAAAGTTGTCAGGAAGATAGCCATAATCGTCAAGATATTTCTCTTTTTATGTGCGGAGTATGTTGTTTTTGCAAGGTCGTTTATTACTTTTTTATTGTTGACTTTGAGCATTTTACTCACCGCCTTTCACGATTTTTCCATCTTCCAGACGGATAATCCTGTCTGCCATTTGAGCAATTTCATCATTATGTGTTATCATCACAATTGTTTGCGACAGTTTCTGACTGGATATTTTCATCAATCCTAAAACATCTTGACTTGTCCGGCTGTCAAGATTTCCAGTCGGCTCATCAGCAAGAATAATTGCCGGCTTAGTTGCTAATGCTCTTGCCAATGCTACTCTTTGTTGCTGTCCGCCGGATAATTGATTAGGCATAGAATACTTCTTACTCTCTAACTTTAATAATCGAAGTATTTCTTCAATATAATCTTCGTCCGGCTTAACTCCGTCCAGTTTTATCGGAAGTACAATATTTTCATATACATTCATTAGCGGAAGAAGATTATAATTTTGAAAAACGAATCCAATTTTTCTTCTTCTGTAAATCGTTAATTCGTCACGGGACAATCTGGAAATATCTTTCCCATCAATCAACACTTCGCCAGAAGTAGGATTGTCTAAACCTCCAAGCATATGCAATAATGTGGATTTTCCGCTTCCTGACGTTCCTACAATTGCCAGAAATTCACCCTCTTTAATATCCAGGTCTATACCGTCCAATGCCTTTACCGTGTTTTCTCCCATCTGATAATATTTTTTAAGATTTCTAACTGATAGAATATTCATTTTTTATCTTCCTTTCTTTGTTTGTTCACAGAATAACAAAGACTTCTTTCTCAAATCTTTCTCAAAAGTGACACTTCTGACACAATTCAAGATTGAGAAAAAAGCCTTGATTCGTTTGATTAGAAATCTTCACGTGATAAGAAAACCTCGACAGTTGTTCCTCTATTCGGTGTAGATTTTACTTTTATATATCCCTGCTGTTTTCTTAATACTTCTCTGGCTAAATATAACCCGATTCCAAATCCCTGCTTGTCTGTTACATTTGAACCTCTATAAAATCTTTGGAATATTTTTCCCTGTTCTTCCTCTGGAATACCGATACCATTATCAACAATCTGAACACAAACAAAAGATTCATATAAAATAGATTGAATAGTTACAGTTGCTCCATTAGGAGAGTATTTTATCGCATTTTCAAGGATATTTGTAAAAACCTCTTCTGTCCATTTTAAATCAGCATATACTTTGCAGGTATGATATTCTGAAATAAGCTGAATGTCTTTTTTCATTGCGTCTAATTCTACAGATTGACAGCTTTTTTTAATCACAGTATCTAAGTCAACAATTTTAGGAGACACGGAGATAATCTCTTGCTCAGCATAAGAAGATTTAAGCAACTCTTTCATAAAAAAATTTAATTTTCCTGCATTATTTTCTATTTTGTCTGCCAATCGAGTAGATTTTGAATCACTTATCCGTTCTTTGAGCAGACCTGTATATAAAGTAATATTCGCAAGAGGAGTCCTAATCTGATGGCTGATATTCGTAATCAAAGATTTTATAATATCCCTTTCTTCCTCAGCAATTTCTTTTTGCATATGGGATATTTCCATAATTCGATTGAGACGTTCAGAAATTGCAGAATCAAGTGATTCATCATATGAAAGGTCTATCCTTTTTCCACTTAATATTTCGTCTGTTTTATCAAGAAAATTTTGATATTGTGCAAACAATTTGTTTCTATACCAGCGGATTATCAGATATAAAAGTATAATATTTATAATGACGGCTAAAATCAAGATAGCATATATATTCATTTATAAATTCTCCCACATATAACCCTTTCCGTATACTGTTTTAATATATTGAGGATTGGAAGAATCATCTTCCAGTTTATCTCTTAGCCGTCTTATAGCAACGGATAGAGCATTATCTTCCACATATTCTGTCCCCTCAGGCCATACCCATTCCAATAAACGTTCTCTAGTTATAATTATATTTGGATTTGATATTAAAAGGTATAGTATTCGTTGTTCTGTTTTACTTAATTCTATTGATATACCGTTTTTATAAAATTCCATTGTTTCAAAGCGGAACAGGAAAATAGAATCTTTATATTCCGGCTCATTTCTTGCAGGACTTCTTCTAAGCAGAGCTCTGATTCTGGCACGAAGAACCATTAGACTAAAGGGTTTTGTAATGTAATCATCCGCACCACTTTCAAGCCCTTTTACAATATCTAATTCCATATCTTTTGCAGTAAGCAGGGCAATTGGAATTGATACTTTCTGCTTAACTTCACGACAAAATTCTAATCCGTTACCATCAGGAAGATTGATGTCAAAAATCATTAAATCAATTTTTTGTTTAGGTATAACTGTCCTTGCATCTGCGATTGTAGAACATATTACAAAATTCAATTCTTCGCTTTGCAAAGATAATTCTATTCCCTCTGCTAAATCAACATCATCTTCTAAAACCAAAACTGTTTTTTTCATTTTACATTTATCTCCTTACATCACAAAAGTTGATTTAATTACAGATTCTATAGATAACTGTTTCGTAGATTCTTATGAGCTATTATAGCAATTATCCTATCAACCGTAAATAGATTTACAAAGTGTGAAAATGAATCCTAAAATGAACTATATTTGTAAAACGTAAAATGAATCAATCAATCCATATTATATTGAAAAATGAGCTGTAGTTTTGTTGGCTACAGCTCAGCTTTATTAAATATATTAAACATATTTTTATCTTATTTGTCCTTGTAATATTATTTTATCAATAATTGAAGAATTGTTATAAAAGCCCAAACAAAGAATAAAACTCCGTCTAATTTAGCTATTGCATTTAAGGGTTTATTTTCAATTTTTTCGACTCCACATAAAGCATTAAAGTTTATAAAAGAAAAAGCCAAAATCAATAAAGAGTAATTTGACAAATTATTACCATTCCCATTATAAAGCGCAAAAGCATATCCAGCCCAAAGAGGTAGTAAGGCAATTAAAGTAAAAACTTTTAAAAACTTTATGTCTTTTCTTTCCCTTGTAAAATTGTTACTTTTTCCCCCCAATTTTTCTGTTAAGTTTTTTTCTGTCATAATCGAAACTCCTTTCAAATTTGGTGAGAGTCATCTCCCTACCTTATTATAATTTATTTCATTCTATATGTAAAGTATTTCTTACTTTTAGCGATAAAAAAAATCATGCTTGTTACCAAAACAAGCATGAGATCTTTTTTACTACTCCATTTTTTTGTATATCAGAATTGCGATAACCTGTATCGTCAACACAATGTTATACATCCATTGAGTACCGTTTGCCATAGTCAGATAATCTACAATTATAATGTCAGATAATCGAGCATACAAATTCATTAAAATAATGAATGTAATCGTAGAAAAAATACTTGCTTTCCCAAGGATTGCCCGTCCTCTTTCATCTCGTGATGATTTTAAAAAAAATAGTATAATTACAGCAATAGTAATCACTAGAGTATACCACATACCTATTTTAAACACGGTTACATTACTGAGAGTTGTCTTTAACAGTTCAATCATTTTTCTGCCTCCTTAAAGTCAAATAAATCTTCAATCGTTACATCAAATACTTTAGCAATGCTATATGCCAACAGCATGGACGGATTGTATCTGTTTCTTTCAAGCTGTATAATTGTTTGCCGTGATACTCCAACAAGGTCAGCGAGTTCCTGCTGGCTCATTCGTTTTGTAGCTCTATAAATATGTATCTTACTATCAAAAGAATACTTCTGTTTTACCATTTAGCCACCGCCTTATTTCAAATTCAGTTTATTATAACATATTTCTTACTTTTTGTGCGGAATTTATAATTATACCTTATTGGAAAGCGTGCAAACCTCAAGAGAAATGCACGCTTTCAATCATTATCCTATTATCTTCCAGTTGCTATCCTTATGAAGTGTCAGCTCATACTGTGATACCTGTGTCGCCCTTGTCTGATTATCAATGAATTTTACAGCTACTTTGACTTTCACATTGTCGCCGTTAGCCGTAAATACAGGATTGACAAGCTCGGAAAAGAGATAATCACCATTTATCGGTTCAAGTGCATTTCCCTCTACATAGTAGGCAAGCTCCTTGTCCGTTGCGGTCGGGTACAGCTTGAAGAATGTTTCCAGAAACGCCGTAGCGTCATTGACTGTGTCAG
>OLRK01001158.1_pt1 | contig 23964 bp, 14 predicted proteins | sample 1672911 | NCBI WGS metagenome assembly OLRK01 (sample SAMEA3136736, study PRJEB25190) | human gut metagenome | biome: human gut; feature: human-associated habitat; material: faeces | place: Austria | collected 2013 | reverse complement strand
CTCGAATCCGCATCCTACGCGATTGGTATAGTTATTTACGAAACGATGTACTAGGTGATTTTACAGGAAAAATATCTGATTTTCTTGACAGTAAGTGACAAAAGGTGTCAAATATAAACTATAGTACAAAAAACAGGTATGAAGGAGGAAAGATGAAACGTTGTAGTAATTGTGGAAAAGAAATTCAAGGAGATGCAGTTTACTGTCCGAATTGCGGAGCAGTGCAGAGAGAGGAGAGTGGGAAGAAAGAGCGGAGAAGTAATGTGATAAGGAGCAATGTGCAGAATGAAAAGCAGAGCAGTATTTTATTGAAAGTATTTGGCTGTGTTTTTGGAGTTCTGTATGCGTATGAAGCGGTGATCCAGTTTGGAAGACTGTTAACATTCGGTTTTCTCAGATTTGATGATATTTTATATGCATTCTTCAGGCTATTGACAAGTGGATGGAGTGCATCCATTTTATTTCTTATAGCGTTTAAATGCCGGAAGAGATATGGCTTGCAACTATTATATGCATTATCTGGCAGTGCTGTTTTGAGATATGCATTTTATTGTGTGAGTATATTGAAGACATATCTTTTTTATGGAATATGGGGAAGTTATGTGAGCAGGTTTTTGGCAGGTCAGCTTCTGATCAATACGGTAGAGACATTGCTGGCTGTACTGGGCGGATATTTCATTATGAAGAAGGAAGATATGCTGGATATATCCAGAAATACAGAAGTAAAAGATCGTATCCGCAAAATTCCGGAAGCGTTGAATATTCTGTTTTCGGAAGTAGAAAAAGATGTGAATCGTCTGATAAAGAACACAGAAAACAGACAGCGCAGCGCTGCAGTACCTTCAGGAGCTGCAGCGAATAATGCGCGAAACAAAAATGCAGAACCGTGGATACCGCCTATAATAACGTTCTGTAAGGTCAAAAAACTTACGTTGGTGTTAAAAAGTCCGGTATTTCTGGTCTTTGGAATCTTATATACGATTAATCTTGTATATGAGATTTTTTCCGGATTTTCAATTCTAAAACTGGTAACCAGTCTGTTTTCGATTTTGATCTGTATTGCCATTTGGATGATATATAGCAGTAGCATAAACGGCAAATTGGATAGTTCGGGACTGGCAATTGTAAATGGGATTATGATATTCAGAGCTGTAATGTGGGTCATTGGCGGTGTACTTCTGATGATTCTGGCAGTTATTACAACTGTGATCGCAGCCAATATTGCAGATACAGCAACGGTAGTATCTGTATTGGTATTTGCGATGATATTATTGGGAGTATTTCTAAATTTCGCTTACTGGTATTCTCTGCATAAGACTTTCAGTGGTATGAAATCTATTGCGACTGGGCACACTGGCGAAGTCACAGTCGGAATTTATCCGATGTTTGTTCTGGTGCTGGATGTGATTAAGAATATCGGAATGTTTATCCTGACTGTAATGGTGGGAGTTGCTCTTCCGAGCTTTCTGTATGGATATGTACAGTCGTTTGGCATGTCATTGGGAGAATTGACGAATGAATTAGGACTTGGTTATAGCGTTGGTTTCGGGCTGACAGATTCGGTCTTACAGTCCATCCTGGGACCGGCAATGCAGATACTTCACAGATCTCTGTGGAGCTATCTTATCATTTTGGTTCAAATAGCAATTTCAGTTCTGGAAATTGTGCTTCTGGTAAAGATTCGTTCTTACGAAGACATATACGTAGAAGAGGAGGAATATTCATAAAACTTGATATAGATCAAGGAATTAAAATGACAGAAAACGAAGAAATCTGTATAATAAACATTAGTATATATCTCTAAAACAGCTGTTCAATTATGAGCAAGTAGAAGTAGCGAAGATGATTGCAAATATTTGCTTAACTGTAGAAACAGGTTGAGAGAATAAATACTTTTATTCATCTGAGATAAGCTGTATTCTGTAAGATTTGTATACAATGTACCAAGTGAGAGAAAAGTGAGGGAGGAAACATGAAGAAATGCAGTAATTGTGGAAAAGAAATTCTGGAAAAAGCTGTATGTTGTCCATATTGCGGAGCGCAGCAGAAAATAGAAGAACATGCAGAAAACAATACGGAGAATGTAAAGAAAATCAGGTATTGTACAGGCTGTGGAGAGAAACTGGAAGAGGATTATGGATTCTGTCCGACCTGTGGAAAGCCAATCAATAACAGATATTCAAAACAAAAGACAGAAACAGGATCAGGCAATTCTCAGAATGGTGACAGAACGGGAGCCGATAAAAACAGTGGAAATACTGGCAGCAAACCGGAACCCGGCAGGAGTAGTGGAACCAGTGCTGCAGGTATGGCAGAGGATATTCGTGAGAAAATAAGGAGCACTTCTGCTAAATATCCTCAAGGATTGTTGAAAGTTTTCAGTATTGTATTTGGAATTCTGTATGGTTATTGGACGTTGACTTATTTTCCATATCTTAATTATTACATGGCTGCAGATAAGGCGTGGGGATTCTTTATGATTCTTGCATGTGCGTGGAGCTGTGCAGCATTCTTTATTATCGCATTCAAATGCCAGAAACAGTATGGTCTGCAGCTAGCATATCTGGTATTTGGAGGTGCAATCTTAAAGAGTATTCTGCATCTGATCAGTATCCAGAGACTTGCAGCATATCAGTACTGGGAGAGTTCTTTTAGTAATTATTGGCCTATTATATTTGCACTTCTGATTGCTTTTGCATGCTATTATCTGATGAAAAAAGAAGACATGTTGGAAGTACCGGAAGGCGTGACATTTATGGAGAATGTAAAGCGAATTCCTGATGTATTACGTTTTATTTTTTCTAAAGATGGAACTGTGAAAATGGGAGAGAACCCTGTACATAAGGATACAAATAAAGCAGAGAGACCGAATAAAGATCCGGTAAAACCAGGTTCGGAAGCGGAGAAAGTTGTATTTGTTATAAATAATTCTGTATTCCTTATCTTTGGCATTCTTTATACTGTGAACCTTGTATGTAACGTATTTTATTCTTTTTCTTTTTTCAAATTGCTGACCAGTCTGTTTACCATTCTTACATGTGTTGCAATCTGGATTATCTACAGCAACGGAAGAAAGGGAGTTCTGGATGCGACAGGCTTTTCGATGATCTGTGGTATTAATACTTTCAGACTGGGAGTGAGAGTGCTCATCAGTGTGCTCATATTGATCGGTGCGATCAGTGCAGAACTGGGAGCTGGAATATATTTTCTGATCTTTATCATTGCATTGCTTGATCTTGGCTACTGGTATTCTATTGGAAATACATTCAGCAGCATGAAAGCGAATGCCAAAGGACAGATGGTTGAAGTGACTGCCGGGATTTATCCGATCATTATTCTCTGCATTAATACGGTGATCAAACTTGGAATCCTTGGATGGGCAAGTTTCTTGCAGTCAACTGCAAACGGAATTACCAGTACGCTGAATCAGTATGGAAACACTACTTCCTCATTGTTTGGAGAATTGTCTTCTTATCTTGGATTTGGATATGGATACGGCTATAGTCAGTCTTCCTCTATTGTACAGGCATTTCTGAATCCGATCATTGAGTGGATCCAGAATACACTTGGATTTAGTGGTCAGAGCTTTATAATTATGCTGATCGCGGTTGCACTTCCAGTTCTGGAGATTATTCTTCTTGTAAGAGTACGTTCCTATATGAATGCAAGAAATTAACGAAATCGGGAGGATGAGAAGATGATCTGCAGAAAATGTGGAGCAGATAATAAGGACACCAATTCATTCTGTGTGGAATGTGGTGCACCGATTATGCATGAAAAAGAAAATTCCCGGGCATCTAAACCGATAGGAGTGCTGGCATATCTTGGTTATGAAATTTTGTTTATAATTCCTGTAGTTGGTTTGGTCAGTCTGCTGTACCTGGCATTGGGAGGAACAGAGAATAAGAATCTGAGAAATTTTGCAGGATTCTGGTTATGCAAAATATTTATATTTATTGTAATAGTAGCGGTATTGTTTTTGACGGGAGTAGTATCGATTGATGATCTGCTATACTTATGATATGGACATTTACTTGTAGAAAGGCAGTATGTGGAAAGATGAGGTTTTCATATAATTATAAGAACGGAAAAGAAGAAATTATTTGCTATTCCTCTATGAATGATTTTGATGGAATAAGCTATGGAATCATGCAGGATGAGCGGGAATTATTTCTTCCTGTAGAAGTCAGCGAAGAAGCCGGGAAATATGTATTTACATATAACATGTTGGGTATGGTGAATCTTCGTGCATGGATGAATGATGCATCCAGAAGTGAACAGCGCGAAATGAAACAGGAAATTGCGGAGATGCAGAGGAAACTCTTTCATATGGGAATTTTGGAGAATCAGCTGATCACAGAGGAGAGGTACATGTATGTGGATGAGCAGACAGCGCATATAAGATTTATCTGTGTACCGGCAACTATGGAAAAGAGAATAGAGACTCCACCGGCACCAGCATCATCGGTACCGCCAGTATCCCCCATTCCTCCAATTCCATCCATACCGCCGGTTCCAACAGAAGATATTCCGGATACCGGGTATGATTTCGGTTCGGAAGGTCTTAAATATCCGGGATTTCTTCAGGAACCTGACGGAAATGAAAAAAAAGAGGAGCAGGCAGAGGAAGCGCCATCAGACGAGAATGGAACAATACTTGATGAAACTTTCAGGGAAAAAGCCTATGGCAACGAAAATATTACTTATGGGGAGCCTTCAGGTTGGATTGATACAATTTCGGAGCCGATAACTACAGAAATTTCTGATGATTCGGATGACATAGATATAACGATTCCTTTGAAAGAGGAACTGGATGAAGGAGAAGAGGAAACAGTTCTTCTGGTACCGAAGTTTAAGATTGATGCGTCTCTGTACAGAAACAATACGGGCGAGATTTTTCAGATCAATAAAGAGAGAAGTGTGATTGGAAAAAGTGAAACCAGAGCGGATATTGTGATCAGAGATAATAAAACGGTCAGCAGAGCGCATTGTATCATAAGTGTGGAAGACAGAGAGTATTATCTGGAAGATAATAATTCTCTGAATGGTACTTATCTGGAGGATAAAAAACTACAGTCTGATGAAAAAGTAAGGATTCAGGACGGAAGCAGAGTCCGTCTGTCAGATGAGGAATTTATTTTTCATATTAACGAATGATAAGGGGAGAAAAGATGAAAAAGAATAAGAAGTCAGGACTGAAAATTTATATCGTTGTGCCTGCGATTGTTGGTTTTGTATGTGTGGCGGCGATCGTGGCAGCGCTTGTGCTGGGCGTACCTGCAAAGGTAAATGCCGCCAGAATTGGAAAACAGCTTGATCTGGGAAATAAATACCTGGCTTCCGCAGATTATGACAATGCGGAAGTGACTTTTAACAAAGCACTGAAAATTGACCCAAAATCAGTAGAAGCTGCGACTGGTATGGCGAAAGTTTACAACGAGAAGAAGCAGCCGGAGAAGGCATTGGAATATGTCGAGAAGGCATCTGATAACCTTGCGAATCCGGTACAGGCGCAGGAACTGCAGGTTGTTTACAATGATACAAAGACCCAGCTGGAGGAAAATACTGGGAAGAGCAGTGATGCAAATAAGAAATCTTTTAGTAAGATTGAGAAAGTAATAGATACTGTAATGCTTACACCGACTCCTACTGAAGAACCGGAAGAAACAGTGACTCCGACACCAACAGAAGGCGCAGATGATGGACCGGATTTTGATGACAATAAGAACAACGGAGCAAATGGTGGTGGAACGGAAGATAGTAATACTGGTGGAGAAAATAAAAACGACGAAGAAAAAGACGATAATGATAAGAAAAAAGAAGATGGTAATACAGGCGAGGGAAATGGAACAGATGGAGAAGACGAGCCAGATGGGCCAACAATAATTCCAGATCCGTCTAAAGATATAACTCCGAAGCCTGGTGATGAAACTACTACGGACGGGATTATTCCTTTGACGGGTGAAGACATTCTGACACCAACCCCAACAATAACTCCGACGCCAACTCCAACAGTTATTCCGGATGTAGATAATGGAAGTGCAGCCAATGCAGGCGATAATAATAACGAAGAGACAATGGATAATGATGACGATGACGAGGATACCGGTGATGAGGAGGATGAAGACACCAGCTGGAATAATAACAATAATACAGATGATGACGATGACACAGATGAGGGAGATACAGGAAACAACAGTGAAACCGGTGGCGGTGAAGGACCTGGCGAAGAGATGCAGGAAGCCACAGTTTCTCCGGAAGAGCTGTTAAATAACTATGAAAATGACACTCTTCCATCTGAGATTCCATACGGAAATTTCAGCGGATCATCTATTTCCTATACATACGGTGATGGAGCCAGTGCAGCAGCTGCTGTAAGCGGACGTATTACTGAGACTCAGAGAGACCTGGATGGTGATGGAATTCCGGAACTTCTGGTTGTAGAAATGCAGAGCGGAAAAATCGCTTTCAGAATTTATAAAGTCAACAACGGAAATGTAGAAATAACTGCTTCTCAGACAATCTCAGCAGGTATGGAAACTGCAGTAGAGAGCGTTTCCTATGGAAGCACACAGACGTGTTTCCTTATGAATAATAATGGTACGTATGAAGTGGGTCTTGCTTCTTACTGCTACGGATATGATGTAGGAGAGGAAACTCCTGCAGTCAGAACCTATGCAGAAGTTTACAGTGTTGCCGGAGATGGAAGCGTATCTTTGTGTGCTTCGGGTTCTGTCCAGAACGGAGAAGGCCAGGATGGTTTCTCTGCAAGTCTGGCACCTGCCGGAATGAGTGGTTCATGGAATAGCAGTAATGCGGAAACATTACAGTCCATGGGTTATGCAGACGATCCTTATCAGGATGCAGCAGGAGTTCCGAATCCTTTAAGCAGTGGTGTAAGTGAAGGCGGTGCTGAAACTCTTGCAGTTGTAGATGCACAGATGGCTGCCGGAAGCGGTGAGCTTACTATAAGATAAACATTCTGCCAGGCCATTGACCTGGCAGAATTTGAATAAAGACAAAGGTGAAGAAATGCAGAAGTACATTGCAAACACATATGAAGTTATAGCTCAGATCGGAATGGGAAACAGTGGCATTGTCTATAAAGCCCGACACAGAAATCTGGACAAATTTGTAGTATTAAAGAAGATAAAAGCAAACGCCATAAACATTGCAGACAACCGGGCAGAGGCAGATGTGCTGAAGAATCTCAAACATGCATATCTGCCGCAGGTTATGGACTTTGTAGAGGATAACGGGGATATTTATACGGTTATGGAATTTATTTCCGGAAATTCTTTTAAACAATATCTGGATGCCGGAACTGCTTTCCCGGAGAAGTCTGAGATCATTTGGATGAAACAGGTGGCCGCTACCCTGTGTTATCTGCATAATCAGAAACCGCCGATCATTCACAGCGATCTGAAACCGGGAAATATTATGCTGACAAACAGCGGAAATGTCTGCCTGATCGATTTTAATATTTCATTTAGTCTGGGCGGAAATGGTTTTGTAAACGGTTATACAAAGAACTATGCATCTCCGGAGCAGATCCGGGCGTGGAAATATAATCAGACACAGCCGAATCCTTCCCTGAGAAAGAAGATTGATAAGAGGTCTGATATTTACAGTATGGGAGCTACTTTTTACCATATTGTGACCGGGAGTAAACCAATGCCGGATGATAACGGATATGTACAGGATATCCGGGAAAAAAAGCCGGAAATGAACCAGCTCTTTGGGGCTGTGATCATGAAATGCCTGGAGCCCGATCTGAAGAAACGTTACCAGAGGGCAGAGGATGTGTTGTATGATCTGCAGACTATGGCACAGAGAAGTAAAGAGTATCGGTCACTTCTGCGAAAACAGAGAATTATTTCCGGGGTACTGGCAGGCGGTCTGGTTCTTTCAGCGGTCCTTGCACTGGCTGGATATTTCCGTATAGACAGCGAGAGAATGAAGCGTTATGAGGATACTGTCGCACAGGAAGAAAAGTGTATCAAAAACGGAAACTATGACCAGCTGGATGACTACTATCAGAAAGCAGTGAAACTTTATCCCGGAAAAATGGATGCATATCTGCAGAAAGCACTGGCGTTGAACAGGCAGAAGGAATATGAAGACTGCATTAATTTTATAAATACAAATATTCTGAACAGCAAAAGTGTGATGAATGATGGCTCAGAAGACAGTGTTTACTATCTTCTGGGCGACTGTTATTCGCAGCTGGAAGACTATGAACAGGCGGCAGAATATTATAATTCAGCGATAGAGGCAAATCCGGAGAATGGGAATTATTACAGAGACGGTGCGATCATGGAAGCCTATTGCGGAAACACGGATAAAGCACAGGAACTCATGGAAACTGCAAAGGAAAAAGGACTTGATACGACAGAAGTCAACTATGTAGACGGTGAGATTAAATACAGCAAAGGCGATTATGAAGATGCCCGGAGTATTTTTCAGAAATGTATTGAGGACAGTGATGATGCCTACATTCAGATGCGTTCTTATATTATGGAAGCGAAATGTATTGATAAGCAGGATGACAGCGTAGATGGTAAGAAGCGAAAGATGAAACTCCTGAAGAAGGCTAAGAAAGAACTTCCTAAGGAGAACAATATCGGTATTCTGGAAGAACTGGCACAGACATACAGTGACCTTGGAAATGATACCGGAGATATAGACTACTATCAGAAGGCACTTTCTGTATTTGAGCAGATTCAGTCTCAGGGAATGGGAAACTACAGCACTGGTTATAATATATCCGTTTTATACCAGAATATGGGTGATTACGACAGCGCAGAGCGGGAACTGATGCAGTTGCTTGACAATTACGGCGAAGACTACAAAACATATAAGAGTCTTGCTTTTCTGGAAGGATACCGACAGGAACAACTGACAAAAGAGCAAAGAGATTACAGCAAATTTAAAGAATATTACGAAAAAGCCTACGACCTGTATCAGAGTCAGCTCTCTTCTAATGCAAATGATATGGAAATGGACAGACTGGAAGAACAGTACAACCAGGCAGTGAGCAACGGATGGATTTTCTGACAGAAGAAAATCGGAGAATATGTGAGTGAACAGACACAAAAAGAAGGAGGGATTGCAATTGATCACATTAGGAACTGTAATGTTTGTGGCAGGAATTCTTGGCTTTGTCCTGTGTGGCATAAGCCTATGCCTCCTGCCAAAACACTTTCGGAAACAGCGGGAAAGAGTGCTGGAGGAAGTGAAGGCGAAGGAATAATAAAGAGAAAGGACGAACTGATTATACGTAAGAAATAAAATTTACAGGAGAAAAACAGTATGAAAAAAGTTTTATTAATGGCTACGGCAGGTCTGGTGTGTCTGTTTGCAGGAAGTTCTTTAGTTTATGCGGATGATGCAAAGGTTTCTGATTTTATTGGAGAATACATCGGTGATATGCCTGAGGTTGATAAGTATGCAAATCCGGATGTAATGAAGCTGTATTTTAATGATGACGGAAATCTGGAGCGATACAGTGGCTTGTTTTATGGAACAACGGGTACAACTATCTTCTATGAGTATACAGATTATGAAATCAACGAAAATGTTATGACATGTGAGTATGACGGAGCTTTTTCTCCTTATACTGGTCCGAGAAGCGATATTTCTGGAGGAATTCACGAATATACACTTCAGGATGATGGAAATATCAGCTCAGACGGACACATCTGGTATCGATATCTGACAGACGAAGAGAAAGCGCAGCAGGAGCAGTCCCGTACACTGGCCAGTGCGGATGATACTGATTTTACAGAAGGGAAATATTCCGATGATTTCGGATTTCTTGGAACACAGGATGTAAAAAGAAGTTCGATTGAAGAAATTGCATTTCTGAATACATTGGAGCAGAAGCCGGAAGATGCCTGGGATATATCTGAAAATCAGGATGGCAGTGTATATGCCTGGTTAAATACAGACAGCGAAACAAAGACATTAAATATCGCGGCAGACGGAGAAATCATTGCAAATATAGATTGTGAAAATCAGTTTCGTCTCTGCAGTCACGTAAAGAAGATTGACTTCAATAATTGCTTTGATACCAGTCAGACAGAATCTATGAAGAACATGTTTGCAGACTGTAAAGAGCTGGAAGAGATCACAGGAATCGACAATTGGGACACAAGTTCTGTAACAGATATGGAAGGAATGTTTTACGGATGTGAGAAACTGCAGAGTTTTGATCTGAGTTGTTTGGATACATCCGGCGCATATATTTTCAACAAAATGTTCTACAACTGTTCCAGCTTACAGGAAATTGATATTGACGATTTTCCAAAGGGCGATGCCATTGAATACGATGATATCTTTACCGGAACTGTCCGTGAAGGAGATGCCCCGGGACTGACACAGGAAAGAAACAGGAGAGTTCTTACTTCTTATATTTTAGACACTCAGAATGTTCTTACGGATGATAACTTATTACGGGCAAAAGTGGTCAATAGTTACGATGATGTACTGAAAAATTTGGATCATCTGACACATGATCTCAGTGATGTGATGTACGCAATTCATGATATTAATGGCGATAAGATCCCGGAGATGATCATGAAACGTAAAGTTGATAATTTCTTTGTATATAGTGGTTATACATATAATAAGAAATCAGGCAGAGTAGAAGGAATTGATGGAGTTGACTTTGAGGCTGCATCGAATGTCCTGGAATATATTCCGGAAAAGAATACGATCATATATATGACACAGGATGGAAATTACCATATATGTATATGGAAAAATGACCAGTTTGTAGAAGATTCTGTTGTTGATTATTATGGATTTGAAGATATGAAGGATGTTCAGAAGATGAATTTCCGATATGCATATCCGGAGGTAATCTGGTCGGCCGAGTTTGGTGAAGTCGAAGATAACAGTGATGAGGACGATAACACAGAGAGTGAGGATACAAATAAGAAATATACAGTATCTGCATATGCGGAGAAGAATGAAACAGGATATGCAAGTATTATTTTATATGTAGATAATCAAAATGTGTTTACCATACAGGCAGATGGCAAAACAACGCAGACAGATATTTCCGGATATAGAATTTCTGATGGTACCGCCTGGTTATATGTCAGAATGTACTCTGACCTTGCAGATGATTATTGCGGCATTTTACAATATAAAGATGACCAAATGAAAGAAGTACTGAGTCTGGAAAGTACTGTAAATGAGATGCAGCTGGTTACAGAACGGGAACATAATTATTTTGACCTGGACAATTTGTATGGAGACGGAACTAAGGTTAATGCGATGGATGTAACATATCATCTGACTCCAATTGCTTATGGAGAAGACTTTACATTCTCTATGAAATACGATTATTCAGACGAGGGAGTGGAGCAAAGGTATTATCTGGCAGATCTTCAGAATACATCTTCAGAAGAATATACTTTATCTAAAGACAAAGAGATTTATGCTCAGATTGCAGGTACAGAAGTGAAATATAAAGCCAAAGGTGGAACGAAACTGACACCTGATAAGATCTGGCTTGGCAATGGACTGATCTGGATCCGTGTAAAGAATGAGGATGGGAAGGAAGGCTGGGTGCCAATGAGTGCAGAAAGCCCATTCCTGGAAAATTCGTATGATCCTGGAAGCGGTGTGAAGAAGAAAATAGAAGAAAATCAGGACAATACTGTATATTTTAAGGATTCTGTAGTGCCGGATAAAGATACACTGTATGATCTTGCAGGAGCAAGTTATGCGCAGGGAAATTATGACGATGCAATTATTTATTATCAGTTTTTCCACTTCCTTGATCCTCATTATTTCGATGCAAAGAAGGGAATCAGGCAGGCAGAAAAAATGCTGAAAGAGGAAGGCAGCTCTTCCGAAACAGAAAAAGCTGCGGAAGCTGATAAAGAAAAAGAGGAAGAAACAAAGAAGGAAACAGAAGTTCAGAAAATTAAGGGGGAAAATACAGACAGCAAAGAGAATGACACTAAGACAAACAGCAGTAAGAAAAAAGAGGCTAAGAAGAAAGCCAGAAAAGAATTAATGGCATTTCTGCGAAGTCAGAATTTGAATAAAAAGCATCCGCTGTCATACGCTACGATCGATTTGGATCAGGATGGCGTAAAAGAAATCATGACCAGAAGTTATTCAGTGGATGAAATGCATGGTGTTGGTGTATATACATATGATGTTTATCAGTATGACAGCAAATGTAAGCAATATAAACATTTATCTTATGCTACATTTGACAATGATGCAGGATATGATCTTTATTTCTGGGAAGATCAGGGATATCTGGTTGTTGACAGTGGAATGGGATTGGTGAACTATACACTCTACACATTAGAAGACGGAATGCTTAAGAAAGAAACGGATACTTCCAGTGATATGAGCTATCTGCCGCAGATTGAGTTTAAGGATATAAAACAGACTGCTGATACAGAAGGAAAAGTATACAGGAAATACCTGCAATGTGGAAAGTTTCAGGATGATGTAAAATGGCTTCAGAACGTATCATTTAGTATTTATGATGTAAATGGAGACGGTGTAAAGGAGCTTATCTTTAAAGGATGGGATAATGATAATCAACGATATCAGTATCTGATATATAGTTGTAAAGATAAAGAGGTACAATATGAAGATTCCTTTGAAAACTGGCAGAATGGTGGAAATGGAGAAATCTATGTAAATGGAACTGCAGGAAGAGTAATTGTTAATACAAGACTAGCGGATCGTCAGACATATACGATTTACAATGTAACAGAAGGAATTGAGCCGGAATATTCTGTTTCAAGGTATTCTGCAGATGAAAAGAATGATCAGGGAGAATATGAGAGAGTTTATGTTTATACAACACTTGATTCAGAAGGCAATGAAACAGACGCCAAAATATCAACGGATGATCAGTGGGCAGAATTTGAAAACTTTTTGACAGAGATTCCATTCTACAAAGTTTCCTGGAGCATAGATGAAATGCAGGAGAATCTACAGAAAGAAAAAGAGAAAAAAGCTGCCAAAGCAAAGAAGAAGACAGGAAAGCAGGATAGCTACGCAAGTGTTCTTTCAAATGCGGAAGCACAGTACGGAGCATATACATTGTCTACTATGCAGAATATTCAGTATGCTTATGGTGTCTGCTACCTCGAACTGCGTGATTTAAATAATGACGGAGTACAGGAATTCTTTATGGTTCATAATACAGACCTGAAGGATGATTATGGAAGCCTTAAATTAGACAGTTATGAATATGAAATATGGACAATGGCAGCAGGAGAAGCCGTTCTTCTGGAAACCGGACATCTGTATTATTCAAATGGAGGATGGCCAAGTGTATGCTGGGCGGAACATGATGGAAATACATATCTGGTGACAAATTATGACAATGCAGACTCCTGTTGGTTCCATGGATTTAAGCCGGATGGTACTTTTGGAGTTGTGGATGAATTCCTTTTTGAATATACAGATACTGGATTTACAACCAAAATTAATGGAGTAGAAACAGACCGTGATACCTGGATCGCGCAGAGAGATCAGTATATGGCAAATACGACGCAGACCTGCTTATATTATGAAGGTGCAGATAATGTATATCCGATGGTAGAAAGTGTGAAAAATACACTGACAGGTGGAGAAAACACCACAGAAAGTACAGAAGCAGCAGAGACAACAGAGACATCTGCTCCTGCAGCCGATTCATCTGAATATCTGCTCCCGGAAGTGACATCCCGATTTTTGAATCAAAGTGAAGTAGAATCATTCAGCTTAGATCAGCTTCAGCTTGCTATCAATGAAATATTTGCAAGACATGGACGCTGTTTTAAAACAGCAGAAATAGATTCTTATTTCAGATCAAAGAGCTGGTATCAGCCGGATGCTTCCAAAACCGATGAACAGATTGTTGCGGACTTCAATGAGTATGAAAAGGCGAATGAGGAATTACTTGAAAAAGTAAGAGAAGCGAAGCAGAATTAGCGAGGGAAAAGATGAAAAAGCGAAGCCAATTTATTAAAAAGTCAGGAGTGCTGCTGGGAGTTGTGTTGCTTGGTATGAGTCTGTCAGGTGGAATAATTTATGCAGAAGAGTCCAATGAAATTACGGCAGATCAGGCAGAGGAGCGTAAGGAACGAATCCTTACCTCCTACCTCCTGGATACAGACGATATTTTGCCGGACAGTGGTTCGTTGCGAATCAGAGTGATCAACAGTTATGATGATGTCCTGCGGCAGGAAGATACTGAAAAACAGGGATTAAGTGATACTATGTATGCAATCAACGATGTAAACGGAGATGGAATGCCAGAACTGGTGATAAAAAGTCCGAATGAAGGTGCTTATACCTATGAACTCTACACATATGATCAGGAAACGGATCAGGTAGAAAATATTTCTGAAGCCGGTATCGCAGAGATGGATACAGAAGGAAAACTGGATTTTCGATATGCATATCCGAAAAAGATCTGGGAAGATTCCGCAGACATTAACGCAGATGACCAGGAAGAACAGGTAAGTGTCTATGCAGTGAACAACGAGAGCGGATATGCCTGTATTCTTATTTATGTAAATGGTGGCAAAGCACTGTCTGTACAGGTAAAAAATGTTGCTGATAAAGCAGATATACATATCTATCCGATCAAAAAGCAGAAAGCGTTGTTTTATTTAAGATTATATTCTGATACAGAAGATGAATACTGTGCACTTCTGCAATTTTCCCAAAATCAGCTCAAAGAGATGGTAAATATGGATGGAGAAACCAAAACCGCAGCGGTATGGCCGCTTGCATATGGCAGAGCAGATTTGGATCAGGATGGAGAGAAAGAATTGATCCTTCGGAGATATACCGCAGATGCAACCGAGGGCGGAGAATATATTTATCATGTATATCATTACGATAAAGACAGTAAAGATTATACGGAATTTCCAGATGCAATTTTCTATTCCAGAGCAGCTGGCGGGCAGATTTTCTTCGAAAAAGAAACGGATCGTCTTCTTATCAATGAAACAATGGGAGAGCCCTGTTATGGTGTTTATACCATGAATAATGGAACATTACACAGAGAATATGAGATTCTTGATGAGATAAAAAATGTGCCAAAGATAAAGTTTAAACGAATAGAATTTAAACAGGAAGGTACGGAATCTACATTTCAGGCTCCGTTTTACGGAATCTGGTGCTATGGTTCTAAAGAATCTGCTGATGCCTACAACTATGCTAACAGCCTGAACAACGCCGGATTTGAGGCAGAAGTATTCCTCACAACAGACTGGAGTAATCTCAATACAGAAAGCTATTATGTAGTAACCGCCGGCACATATGGAACAGAAGGCGAAGCAACTGCAAACCTGGCGGCTGTTCAGAGTTTCTGTTCGGATGCGTATGTGAAATATTCGGGAAATTATCAAGGACAATAATGATATTAATGCTAAAAGTAAGGCTATAATATATAGAAAGAATTTAAGACAAGCGGAATTATCTTCTAAAGAGGAAGTTAATTCCGCTAAAAAATTGTCTGTAGGTTTAATCAAATCAAGTAAGTCCCTTGCTTCAATTGCGAATGTCCGTTTGACTCTGTCAATTTTGATTTTATAAAGATTAAAAACCGCTAATTTTTTTTAATATTCTGCTTCCTATATTTCTGCGGACTGCATCCCTTAACCCGTGAGAATACCTTAGCATAGTAATTAGAGTCCGTAAATCCAGACTTCTGCGCGACGTCCATAATACTGTCGCCGGAACTGAGGAGAAATTCCAGGCTTCGCTCTACTCGGTATTCCTGTAGGAAGGTAAACAGGGATACGTTCATGTAGCGCTTGAACAATCGGCTACATTCACTTTCGCAGAGATGAATTTCATCTGCGATATCTTTCATCTGGATCTTGTTCATGTAATTGTGTTCCAGGTAGTCCATGATCTCACGCATGCGGTTTCGTTCCAGTTTGCTGTGCTCAGTGTATGGAATATCTTCCGGGAGGTTCTGGAGCATACAGCGCCACATTTTCTGCAGAGTACCTGTGATGTCTAGTTCATAGAAATCTTCTTTTGCTTCGTATAAACGTATAATTTCTTTTACATAGTCTGCAAAATAACTATGCCATGGCTGAGAGTAGTCGATGTGTATGGCAGGAAGCGAGAAATTTTGCAAAAAAGGTTCTACATATTTTCTGCGCAGAATACTCTCATAAGAACCGTAGATGATCTTGGGCAGAAAAGTAATGGAAACGTACTTTCCATCCTGCATATCTTCCATGAATCCGGCATGAAGAACATTGGCATTTCCAAGCAGGATATCGCCGGTTTTCATATGGTAAGTACACTGGTTTACTTTATAAAGAATCTGTCCATCCAGAACAAGGGTGATTTCCAGTTCTGGGTGCCAGTGCCATAAGAAAGAACCGGATTTATATCCGGAAAGCTTTTCATAGCTTACCAGAAGTGGGAATTCGTCGCTGCCGTGTTTCTTTAGCTCTTTCTGGGAGCCATCGGTTATGATCTCTGCCATTGCGTGTCCTCCAGTTATGAAATCAAAATCCCATCGCCGCAGGCGATTTTCAATGAATTTGGATAAAATCATCCGCTTCGTTACGTGATTCGGTTAAATGAATGGTTATCCTGTCATTGTTGTACGTAGAATAATTAGCAATGTCTCGTGGACATTTCAGAATATAATAAATGCTAACGATAAGATAAACTCATTGTACACTTTTATAGCAATAAACGCAAGATTTTACTATTTTCTCCCCAAATTATCAAGGATTTTTCTATTGTAGTAATGTATACTGAATTTCAAGAGTGTGACCGTAATAAGGCTGCTCCCAAACTTTCATACACATATTCCCGTCTGCCGCCGGAGTTTATGCAATGCCACTGCATAACGGCGGTCAGGCCGGAAAGAGCAACGGAGGATTTTTACAATGAATATTCCAAATAAAAATGAATTAACACGTATTTACGGAGAGGCAGAGAGATCAGCAGCACGTTTTCAGTCAGTAGCTGATCACTTCGCAGAAATTTACCATCATGATACAGCAGAATTCTTCACAGCACCGGGAAGAACCGAGATCATCGGAAACCATACAGACCACAATGGCGGACGTGTTATCGCAGGAAGTATTGATATGGATACTATTGGTGCGGCTTATCCGAACAACAGCAGCGTTATCCGCATTACAAGTGAAGGATATGACAAAGAAGTTGTTGTAGATATTGACAAGCTTTCCAGCGTACCGAAAGCTCAGGGAACCGTATCTCTGGTAGCCGGTATGGTAGAGGCAATTCAGAAATTCGGTTTCAAAGTATCCGGATTTGATGCTTATGTGACAACAAACGTGATCCGTGCAGCTGGTGTAAGCTCTTCTGCATCTTTTGAAATGCTTGTATGTTCTATCATTAATTATTTCTTTAATGACGGAGCAATGACATACATCAATTATGCAAAAGCCGGACAGTATGCTGAGAATGTATATTGGCTGAAAGCTTCCGGATTAATGGATCAGCTTGCATGTGCAGTAGGCGGCCCGATCCTTCTTGATTTCTCTGACAGAGAGAATCCGAAATATGAGAAAGTAAACTTCTCTTTCCATGATTACAACCATCACCTTGTAATCGTTAATACAGGAAAAGGTCATGCTGATCTGAGCGCAGAATATTCTGAGATCCCGATGGAAATGAAAGAGGCAGCAAAGGCAGCAGGAGCAGAACTTCTCTGTGAGACAACTCTTGATGATGTCCTGGCAAACATGGATAAGATTGAAAATGACAGAGCAATCTTAAGAGCAATCCACTTCTTCAAAGAGAATGAGCGTGTAGAAAAGGCTGCAAAAGCTGTTGAAGAGAAAGACGGAGAAACTGTACTGAGACTTCTCAGCGAATCCGGAAAATCTTCCTGGGAATTACTCCAGAACTGCTATCCGATCAAAGCATTTACAGAGCAGAAGATTTCCGTTGCACTTGCTCTTACAGACCTCTTCCTTGAGAAACTGGGCAAAGGTATATGCCGTATCCATGGAGGTGGATTTGCAGGTGTTATCATGTGCGTAGTACCGGAAGAGGAGACAGAGAACTATGTTTCTTACATTTCCAAATTTGCAGGAAAAGAGAATGTATATCCGATGAATATCCGTGCGGTTGGTGCTGTACATATTGAACTGTAATCTGAATTATAAGGTTATTATATATGCTTATAATATATTGCAGGAAATAAAGCAGAAAACAGGGCGTGATGCTTTGAGTACAGCATATTTTGGGACAATACACAAGAACAGAGATATAAATAATTGCATACAGAGGTTTAGAGCGTGTTTGAAAAATCATTCCCGCAATCTGCACGCCCCACTTTGCGGTATATTTTGCCCGAATTCAGTTGCCGTAGCCCGCTACGGCGCCCTCATCCGGACAAAATCTCCCACAAATTGTGACGCACATCTTGCAGAAAGCCTTTTTCAAACACGCTCTAGTTGTAACTGATTGAAGGGTATCGGTTATTAAAAGTCCAGAGTAGAAAGCAGCTTAAGTATATGTATGATTCACATGTACTTGAACTGCTTTCTTTTTTCTTTTCAACCTGAAACTTCTGTATTATAATTATAGCAATTGAGGCAAAAAGGTCAGAACAGGATATGGAGTTCTGAACCAGATGAGGGGATAAATAAATGAAACAAAAAAAATGGACGATGCGAAATGCTCTGCTTGTCTTATGCATCAGTAGTGTAGTATTTGCTCTGTTACTGCAGACCTTTCTTTTTCATCAGTCACTGCGTAGGCAGATTCGGGCAGAGAGTATATCGGATCATGAAATATCTTTAAATAAAATGCAGACAGATCTGTCTAATTTTATTCATACAATACGAGGAGAAATGCTCACGATCTACAGTGAGCAGGACCTCATCAATGCCATGCGGGATGCCGCAGAACAGGATTCCAGTATGAAAGAATATTACTGGAGAACCTGGTATATGGCAAGAAAACGATTCACAAAAGAAGATCAGGTTCTTGCGATGTATCTGTATGATACGAAAGATAAGCTGATCAGCAGTTATCGATACAATTCCGTTACTTATCCAAGAGATATTTATAAAGCAGACTATGATGATAATGAAGAAAGGGTCTACAGTTATGTACATGGTGACCGCACAGACCTGATGATCTCCGGCTATCACAATCCTGAGGCAAAGAAAGACATTATCCGGTTTGTTCTGAAACTTCATAATTATGATGCGGACAGAAGCAGCCTGGGATATCTTGTCTGTGATATTAACAGTGCTGCATTTACTTCGATCATGGCAAAATACGTGGATGTGGAGCAGGTATGCCTGTGGCTTCAACCGCTGGATGATAAAGTAATTGCAATGACCGGGCAGGCATCAGAGAGTCAGAGCAGAATCCAGAAGCAGCTTTCAAAAGTGATTCAGGATTATTATCAGGCAAATGAATTGCAGGAGGAATATGACGGAAATTATCTGATCCAGGTTTCTCAGGAGAATTATAATCTGGAAGCATTTGTTCTTGTTTCTCAGTCTCTTCTGACAGCAGCACAGAAATCTTTGATCCGAACGCTTCTTATTATAATGGCAGCAATGATCGCTGCCGTTGCAGTATTGGTTCTGTTTGTGTCGCAGTGGGTAACGCGACCGGTAGAAGAGATGAGCAGTACCATTACACGGATCAAGAATGGAGAGAAACAGCTTCGTGTGCAGCCGATTGGATGGTCACAGGAATTGTCTACACTGGGAACTGAGTTTAATGAGATGCTCGATCGTATGGAAGTCATGGCGCAGGAAGAACTTCAGCATAAGATGCTGGTGGAACGTACGGAATATAAAATGCTTCAGGCGCAGATCAATCCGCATTTTCTTTATAATACATTGGATACAATGAGCGGTATTGCAAATGCGCAGAATTGTCCACTGGTAAGCGGAATGTGTCGTTCTTTGTCTGCGATTTTCCGTTACAGTCTGAATATGACGGATGAGCTTTCTACTTTACAGAATGAGATGGCACATGTGAGAAATTATCTCTATGTAATGGATGTAAGAAATGGTTCAACCATTGCTTATGATTATCAGATTGACAGTGATACTCTTCAGGATCCGATGCCGCGTATCTGCATACAGCCGGTTGTGGAGAATGCCTTGACGCACGGACTTAGAAATGTTCGACGTAAGGACAAGAAGCTGCTGATCCGTTCCGAGCATGTCGGAGAGAATCTGGTAATTACAGTTCAGGACAATGGAGCAGGAATGGATGCAGAGGAAATGAACCGCCTGCTTGAACAGAATGATATGAAACGTGTGGAATCCGGTGTTTCCATTGGGATCCTGAATGTAAATGCACGTTTGAAGAAACTTTTTGGTAAAGAGTACGGACTACATATTGAGAGTACGATTGGCGAAGGAACAACAGTAACAATTACAGTTCCGGCGGTCTTGGAAAATGATAAGCAGCATTATGAAGCAAGTAGAGATTAAAAATGATAGAAACAGGAGGGAATATCATTGAAATCCATGAAATACAAAGTTCTCGCAGCAGACGATGAATTCTGGAGCCGCGAAAATATCCGCAGTCTGATTCCATGGGAAGAATATTCGCTGGAATTTCTGGAGCCTGCCTGCGACGGAGAGGAAGTTCTTGAGCGCATTCCGGAGGAGAAACCGGACATTATTCTTACAGATATTAATATGCCATTTTTAAGCGGACTGGAATTACTGCAGCGTCTTCAGAACGAGTATCCGAATATCGTAACAATTGCTATCAGCGGCTACGATGATTTTGATAAAGTAAAAGGTGTATTTGTATCCGGCGGTCTGGATTATCTTCTGAAACCAGTGGGAAAAGAAGAACTGGTCAAAGTTCTTACCAAAGCACTGGGGGTTCTGGAAGAAAGAGAAAACGCAAAGAAGCATGATGAAACCAGCAGGATTCAGGAACATAAGCTTTCTTCATTTCTGGAGGACAGTGAATATTCAGCATTGCTTTCAGGAAAATTATATGGACAGTCTGCGTCTCAGACTCATGTATCCAGCACGAATACATTTTCAGAAGTAGCAACTCTGATGGTAAAATTTTATAATATTGCGGAAATCGCAGAGCAGTTTGATCATGATAATCTGCAGATGTCATGGAGTATTAAGTCCAGACTCAGAGAATTGACGGGAACGGACGGAAATGCGATTATTTTTAACAACAGTAATAAGATGAGTGAGTTCCTGATCGTAAAGACAGCAGATGCAAAGGAACTCAGAGCTCTTGCAGAGAATATTCTGAAGGAATTTTCGCTGGAAGAATACGGTCCGGTTTCAGTAGTACTTCATGAGCAGACCAGTTCGCTGGATGATATTGGCACCGTTTACAGAGAACTGATCTCGACACTTGTTACCCGTCCATTTAGCAGGAGCCATTGTATTCTGTCCTGCCCGGAGGAGAAAAATACTGTTGAAATGCAGACTATCGGGAAGTCAGCGCCTGCTCATATGGAGACAGAACTGTACCATTTACTTTCGACAGGAAAGAAATCGGAGACAGAGAAACTGATATTCAGAACCTGTGATTTTAAACATTGTGATGATGGTACCTGGAGTTATCTGGATGTAAAACAATATGCCGGCAGGATCACGGGAATCCTGTATCGATATGTACAGGAGAAGTGCCCGGAGCTAACTGCGCAGGCAGAAGAAGCTATGGATAACATTGATTATTATATGAAGTGTCTCAATGCACCGTCTCTGTTTGCTTCGTTGAAAATCCTGCTGGACAGCCTGTGGGAAAGCGGAGAAGACAAAGGAGCTGATTCCAGTTCTGTTGTGCAGCAGGTAGAGCAGATACACAGATATATTGAGCAATCTTATCACGAGAATATCACACTTACGGCACTGGCAGAGCAGTATCATATGGATGCAAGCTACCTTTCCAGGATTTTCAGCCAGAAGTATGGAGAGACTATTATTGCATTTCTCACCAGAATCCGAATGGAAAAAGCTGCAGAGCTTATGAAAGATCAGGATAAGAAACTGGAGACAATTTCGTTCCTGGTTGGCTATGATGACTATAACTATTTCAGCAGGGTGTTCAGAAAGAAGATGGGATGCAGCCCGAGAGAGTATCGAAATAATCTTGCACAGTTATAATTGAAGTTATAATTAATATGGAAGAAACTCAGACAGAAGTCCTTTGTATTGCAGTTCTTATTGAACGGATACAGGGGACTTTATTATACAGCTAATTGATGGCAGATAAAGAAGCAGACCATACAAGTTACTGGCATTTTGCCTAACTTGTTCATATTTTGTCCAACTTTTATATACAAACTGGTCAAGAATGTGCAACAAAATTTTCCAAATATGTCCTAACTAACCAAAGCTGAAATATGGTTTAATATAGTCACAGAGGAACGGAGAGCTCGGAACAAAACTTCCGTTCAAAAAATCAAAAACCAAATTTTTTCAAGGAGGGTTTTAAAACATGAAAAAAAGAATGAGAAAAGCAGTCGCTATCGCAGCAACAGCAGCCATGGTTGGTTCATTACCAATGGGTGCAGTAACAGCACAGGCAGCCGATGACGATATCACAATCGGTGTATCAATCTGGAGCTCCACAGACGTACTTGGAAGCCAGAGTAAGAAAATCATCGACAAAGCAGCTGATGCTCTTGGCGTTAACGTAATGTATGTTGACCAGGGCCACGTATCTGAGCAGGTTACAGCTTCTGTTGAACAGCTTTGCGCAGCAGGATGTAACGGTATCGTAATCTGTAACTCTGCAGACTCTGAAATGACATCTGCCATCCAGACATGTGATGCAAATCAGGTTTACCTTACACAGTTCTATCGTATCATCTCCGAAGAGAACAGCCCTGAAGTATATCAGACAGCATGCAACTCACAGTATTATCTTGGTGCAGTTCATGAAGACGAAGTAACAAACGGATATACACTGGTTAACCTGCTTCTTGAGAACGGTGACAGAAACATCGGTCTTGAAGCTTGGACAGTTGGTGATGCTACATTCCAGCAGAGATGGAAAGGTTATCAGCAGGCAGTTGACGAATGGAACGAAGCTAACCCGGATGATCAGGCAACAATGACAGAGCCTGTATACGCTAACACATCTTCTGAAGAAGGCGCAGCAGCAGCTCTTTCCCTTTACAACTCCAATCCTGATATGGACGCTCTGATCGTTGCAGGTGGCGGCGGTGACCCACTTGTTGGTTCCATCGGTGCTCTGGCAAACGAAGGACTTACAGGAAAGATCGACGTTGTTTCCACAGACTTCCTTGATGACCTTGGCGAGCAGCTTGAATCAGGCGGAATGTTTGCTGAATCAGGCGGACACTTCTGCGACCCGTTATATGCATTCCTTATCACATATAACGCAATCAAAGGCAACTATGTGAAAGATGAAGGATCCTTCGGATACGAAATCCAGTTCCCATACCTGTATGTATCTTCTTCCGAAGACTATGAAAACTACAAGAAATACTTTGTAGATGACGATCCATACACAGATGAAGAGCTTGTGGAATTAGCAGGATACAGCTTTGATGATCTGAACAAAGCAGCTACATCACTTTCTATTGATGATGTTATTTCCCGTCACAGCAACTAATATGATGAACTTGTGCTCCACTGCCTTTTCTCCAAAGGGCAGTGGAGAAACTTTTAAGAGGTAATTGTCAGTGCCCGCTCGAAGCAAAAGGCCAAACCCTGATGAAGCGTGTGACCTCCTGCTTTTGGCGGGCGATGAATTGGATAAGGAGAATGGTTATGAAAAAACTCAAACAAAGCCAGTATTATGGAATCGGCCTTCTGGTTCTTATGCTTGTAGTTTTCTGGGCAGTATTTAAAGTACTTGCACCGACTACTTTCGGTTCCCCGGAGAAACTGGCCACTTACATGAAATCAGCATTAATTTACGCAGTTGGCGGATGTGGCCTCTACTTTATCTGCGTAATGGGACCTTTCGATATGAGCGTTGGTGCCAATATCGTAC
>OLRK01001156.1_pt1 | contig 24003 bp, 24 predicted proteins | sample 1672911 | NCBI WGS metagenome assembly OLRK01 (sample SAMEA3136736, study PRJEB25190) | human gut metagenome | biome: human gut; feature: human-associated habitat; material: faeces | place: Austria | collected 2013 | reverse complement strand
TCTGAACATCTTACGGACGTCCTTATTCAGCTGTATAAAATCAAGAAGTGTATCCTCAAGCGGAGCTTCATTTTTTTGAACTCCGGATACCGCGCCTGCTGTGCCCACACCAGCTGCGACTGCACCTGCTGCCGCTGCCGTCTCTGCCGTGTGCTTTGAGGCCTGCAGCTCATCAAGTACCTTATTCATATCCGGCAGAAGTACTGTCTCCTCACTGGCCGCATCCACACTGCCCGGTGTCAGTCTTGTCACACGTCCCGAAGATGCCGGCTTTTCAGAAAGCGCTGCTTCTCTGTTAATCTGCTCTGTCTCCTCTGCTGAAAGAAGTACTGTCTTTTCTGCAGATGGCATCATCACATTCTCCTGCGTATTGCCTGACGGCACTTCCTCCGGTGCAATCACGCCGGCACCCATACCTCTGACAGCTTTTCCGAAATCAATACCTTCCCAGTCTTCAGGATTAATATCATCATCCTGTTCCAAAACCGGAACAGGTTCTTCAACAGCCTCAGCCGGCTCTCCATCGTCAGCCGCATCATATTCATCGGATGCCGTGCCTCCGAAAAGACAGCTTATAAATACAATCAGCTCAATAATAAAGATGACCGGTGCCACGATAAAGATCACAGGCACACCCTTCACTGTAAAATCTCTCAGATACATCAGTCCGAGTACAAGGCCGCCGTTTAAGGCAACAAGGAAAAGGAAAATGATAATCCACTTCACTGCCTTTGGCAAATGGTTCAACCCGCGGTTGATCCTGCTGCCGATCATATAAAGAAGTGAGTTGTCTACAAATACGCCTGATTTAATACGGCGCACAAGGCTGAAATAGCTTCTTATTAAAACAACATAGACAAGCACACCGCCGGCAATTACCAAATATCTTGTATTCGCGCCTAAAATCTGCGCTTTGCGCGCATACCATGTCCCGAAAACAAGGCCGCCGATCACTGCAATGCTTAAAATTGCCGCAATCTCCGTAAATATCTTATCAAACCATGAAAGCTTCACACCGGCATACCCTTTCACCATACCGGTTGACATAATACAGTAGATTAAAAGGGCAATGAACACAACAAGTGCCGCGATACCGGCAATTTTAGCAATGTCAAAATACTTTGCCAGCTCCTGATAATCCATATATGTCTCATAAAAGCTATCCTGCTGTGTCAGATTATTATCAACAGCTGTATAGATGATGTAGGAATTTGTCATACTCTCCATTGTCATCTTCCAGCCTGTTTGATTCAGGCTTTCTGACGGCACGCTGCCAATCAGCGCCGTAAAACCTTCATTCGTACTCAGCTTCACATAATGCTTGCTCGATTCAATTCTCGTCTTTGCATCATCACCGGATGTAAACAGATTCTGAGCATCCTGATTCTGAACAATAAATGAGAAGTTCTTTACGCCGCCCATCGTACTGTCAACAAGTGTCGCCAGTGTCGCGGCATCTGAGGCAAGCGCCGGATCCTGCTCAACAGCCTGCGTCAGCTTCAGCACATTGGCAATCGCCTTATCATACTCCTGCGAAAATGCCTTGCTGCTGAAATAATTCGCCTCGCCGCTCTCTGCCCGCTGATCCATATAGCGCAGACAGATAAAACCTGAAAGGCCGACAACCGCAGCTGCCACAAAAAGCAAAATACGCATGATTATCTTAAGCGGCATACATCGTGTCGCACGGAAACCGCCGTCGTCATCGTCGTCTATGTTATCCGGATACTGATTTCTGCTCGTCTTTCCTGCGGATATGGGCTCGATTTCCTCGACCTCAACATCGTCCCAAAAATCCCGTTTTTTCTTTTTAGCCATAACATTTCTCCTTTTGATATTTTAACAATTCTTCATGTCATATACAGCTATTTTACACCAAAATAATGACGCTTTCAAGACTGGATTAGCCACTTCACTAAATCTTCATAGACTGTTTTTTTATCTGTCTCATTGAGAATTTCATGTCTGTCGCCCTCATAAAGCTTCATACTGACATTTTTAAGACCGGCCGCTTTAAATTTTTCAAAAACACCTCTGACGCCTTTCCCGAAGCCGCCCACCGGATCATCTCCGCCGGATACAATAAGCAGCGGCAGATCTTCTCTGACCTTTCTTATATTATCAACTTTTCCGATTTCTGAAACAGCGCCGAACAGGTCTTTATAGGCACTTAATGTAAATAGAAACGTACACCGCTCGTCGGCACTGTAAGCATCCACGATAGCCTTATCCTTTGTCAGCCAGTCATATGGCGTGCGCGCCGGTGCAAAACGCTTATTATAACTGCCAAAAGCCATATTGTTAATAAAAGTGCTGCGGTATTTCCACCCCTTAAACAGGGCGATCACCCTTGTCAGCGCCCCGCCGATGCCCGCAAGAAGCGGCGGCTGGTTGCCTGTGCCCATAATAATCGCACCACTGATTTCATTGCTGTATTTCATAATAAAAAGTCTTGTAATAAAAGAGCCCATACTGTGACCGAGAATAAAATACGGCTTTCCGGCAAATTCTCTTTCCATATGCTTTTTCAGCCTGTAATTGTCCTCGACAACAAAACCCATACCATTCTTTTTGGCAAAATATCCGTACTCCTCGCTGCTATTGACAGATCCGCCATGTCCCAGATGATCTTCACCGGCAACAACAAACCCCTTGCTGCACATAAATGCCGCAAAATCATCATATCTTTCGATAAACTCCACCATACCGTGAACAATCTGTAAAACGCCTTTAATTTCGTTCTCTCCGTCCGGACGCCACATAATTCCATGAATTTTGTGAATACCGTCAGACGAGCTGAAATGAAAATGTTTTTTTATCACTTTTGCACCCTCCCTCGCAATTTTATCTTTAATTATTATCTTCTAATTCCCGTCTTTTGTCAAATCAAGGGTAATCATTGCCTTAAACAAATCGCCGTCAAGATAAATATCAAACTTTCCACCGTGAAGCTCGACGAGGCTTCTTGCAATGGAAAGTCCGAGACCACTGCCCTCTGTTGTTCTCGACGAATCACCGCGTACAAAACGCTGCATTAAATCATCACCGCTTATATTTAACGGCGCCTTAGAAATATTTTTCATCACAAAACATGCCTTATCAATGCCGCTGTACATATCTACATAAACACGGGAATGCTCAATGGAATATTTAAACGCATTATTAAACAAATTATCAAGGACGCGGTAGAGCCGTCTTCCGTCAGCCATAATCATCATTGCATCCTCCTCGGAATTGAAAATAATCTGAAGGTCTTTCGTCTCATACTTCTCCTGATACGTCCCCACAACTTGGGCGACAAGCTCAACAAAGTTAATGCAATTTTTCTCGAGAACAATATTTCCCGAAGATGCTCTTGAAGCTTCAACTAAATCCTCCGTCAAGTCTTTAAGACGCTTCGATTTTTGGTCGAGCACCTCGATATATTCTTTCATTGGCTGCTCCGTAATATTTTCACGTTTCAGCAAGTCCACATAATTGATAATTGACGTCAGCGGTGTTTTAATATCGTGGGACACATTCGTAATCAGGTCGGCTTTCATGCGCTCGCTTTTCGTACGCTCATCCACAGCTGCATTAAGACCGCCGCCAATATTATTGATATCCTCGGCAAATCCTTTTAAAATGCCTTTCATGTGCGTCGTATCAATCTTATACTCAAGATTTCCCTCAGCAATTGTCTGAGCGCCCTTTTTGATAGCCTCCACCTGCAAAAGACGGCGGCCGATATAAACAAACTCATAAGCATAAATAGCAAAAACGAGCGTCCACATTGCCATACTGTACGTATTGGCGGCAATGGCCATCAAAATCAAATCGCCCAGCCCCATTGAAAAAATAGCAATGACATACTTGCGGACAATATTATTTTTAATAATACCGTTTGTAATCACATCTGCAATGCCTCTGCCGATTTTATAAGTAATAGAACCCCGGATAATCGTCCCCGCTTTAAAGCGGCGGGCAAAGCTTAAAAGTCCCGCGATTAAAATTACATAGGCCGGTACAAAGAAAACAGCAAGGTTCGCCCCGACCGACACCGCATCATACAAATCAATGCCCCCAAAGGATACAGCAACAAGAAATATCGGAATAACAAAGGTAATAAATGCCGCAATTTCCGTGTATATTTTATCATAAGCATTCAGACATACGCCCTCCTGCTTATGACCGTAGCCTGCCGATACCATCAGATAGGTAAAGCAAATAATGATGCATAAAAGGGATATACCGATACCGGCAATGCCCCAGCGTCCCGATTCCGACCATATTTTAAAATATCTGTAGCCGTCATAAAAATTATCGCCGGGCAAGAGATTTTCCGGCACATAGGTACATATATAACCGATTTTATTCGCATAGTCACTTTCTGCGCCCATATAAAAAGACGTATATTTTGTGAAATTTGAACTATAGACGATCTTCCCCTCAATTGTCTCAAAGTCTCCTGCAGCATCACCGTTGCCTGACGAATAAGCATTGGCAAAACGGACGGTTCTGATTGGGTTGACATCCTTAAAAATTTCAAGTCCGTTAAGGTCAACAATGTAATAATACTTCTTTTCTTCATTAAAGAACTGATCATCGCTCCAGCCGGTACTGCTCTCCAAAAGCTTTCCCTGCCTGTCATAAACGGCAAATTTAAAATTCACACGGTTATTGATAAAGGCTTCCAGCGGATAACCGCTGCCGTTTTCACCCATGATGTCCATTGCACTTAAAAGGTTGTCTATCGTTTTACCGTACTCACTCACAAAACTGGTGCTTGAAAAATATTCAACGCCATTTTTTGCTATTCCCGATGTGCTTCCAAGTCCCGAAGTGACAAACATCATAAACAGGACGCCGCAGACAACAAGAGCGGCTGTAGCTATAGCCATCAATATATGGGCGGCAACCTTTAACGGTATACATCTTCGCACTCTTTTTGTTTCCATGAAATCATTCCTATCAGCTTAAATTTTCAATTTTATAGCCTACGCCCCATACAACCTTTAAATACTTCGGCTCTTTCGGGTTAATTTCAATTTTTTCACGAATATGGCTGATGTGGACGGCAACCGTGTTATCGGCAGACAGCGCCTCCTCTTTCCATATATTTTCGTAAATTTCCTTAATTGAAAAAACGCGCCCCTTATTTTTAACAAGAAGCTTTAAAATATTGTATTCAATCGGTGTCATCTTTACGGCCTCGCCCATGACTGTCACAATCTTATTTGTATCGTCAATGACAAGGTCGCCGACACTGTACATATTTTCATCGGCATCTCCGGCTGCATTGCCAAACACAGTGTAGCGGCGCAGCTGTGCTTTCACGCGGGCCAAAAGTTCCATCGGATTAAACGGCTTTGCAATATAATCGTCCGCACCGATATTAAGACCGAGTATCTTATCGTTATCTTCTGTCTTTGCCGAAAGAATAATAATCGGCACACCCGATGTCTCGCGGATTTTTAATGTTGCCCGGATACCGTCAAGCACCGGCATCATCACATCAATAAGTACAAGATGAACTTCATTTTTACTTAAAATATCAATAGCCTCCTGACCGTTGTAGGCCTTAAGTACATTGTACTTTTCTCCGATAAGATAAATCTCTATGGCTCTCACAATTTCCTTATCATCATCACATACTAAAATATTGTACATCACATATCCCCCTGTTTCGTTTGATTCATTCTTCTTATTTTCTCATAATTTTCTTAAAATACGCCGAAAAAAAGCTTAAAGACTTTCTTAAAAAAGATTGCGCATACGCGCAATCTTTTACTGTCATACTATATGCATTCTCTATTTTTCTTTGTTGGCAAACTTTGTATAATCCGGAAGCCATACAAGCTCAACAGTACCGATCGGGCCGTTTCTCTGCTTTGCAATAATAATTTCCGAAATACCTTTTTTGTCTGTATCCTTATTATAATAATCGTCCCTGTAAATGAACATCACAACGTCCGCATCCTGCTCAATCGCACCGGACTCACGAAGGTCCGACAACATCGGCCGGTGATCGGGACGTGTCTCACAGGCACGGCTTAACTGGGACAGCGCAATGACCGGCGCATTAATCTCTCTGGCAAGTGCTTTTAAGGAACGGGAAATCTCTGAAATTTCCTGCTGTCTTGACTCTGAATGGCGGCCGCCGCTCATTAACTGCAGGTAATCGATAATAACAAGGCCAAGCCCCTGTTCAAGCTTAAACTTACGGCACTTTGAGCGCAGATCGGCAATGGAAATACCCGGCGTATCATCGATCATCAGCGGTGCTTCACTGATAATACCGGCGCTTTCCACAAGCTTTTCCCAGTCTGCGCCGCTAAGATTACCTGTACGCATTGACTGGGAATCAACCTTTGACTCCATCGACAAAATACGGTTCACAAGCTGGTCCTTTGACATTTCAAGGCTGAATATTGCCGTCGGCACTTTATTGCGCACGGCAATATACTGGGCAAGATTTAACACAAAGGCTGTCTTACCCATTGACGGACGGGCCGCAATAAGAATTAAATCCGACGGCTGCAGGCCGCTTGTCTTATAATCCAAGTCATAAAAGCCAGTGGAAATCCCCGTCACCGTACCCTTATGCTTTGCGGAAGCCTCAATCTTATTAATAACACTTAAAACGACATCCTTAATCGGCACAAATTCCTCGGTGGAACGGTGCTGCAAAAGGTCAAACATCTTCTTTTCCGTAACCTCAAGAATATCCTCCAGCGGCTCTTTATTCATATAGCACATATTTTCAATTTCTTCATTGGCTTTAATAAGCCGGCGCAGCGCCGCCTTATCATAAACTGTCTGTGCATAATGTCTGACATTGGCCGATGTCGGCACCTGATCGACAAGCTCACTGATAAACTCAATACTGCAAAGCTCGTCAGGCACATCCTTCATCTTAAGATTTTCCTGCAGTGTTATTAAATCGACCGGCTTGCCTTCGCCTGTCAGTTCAACCATCGCATCAAAAAGAAGGCCATACTGACGCTGATAAAAATCATCGCCGGTAATGATTTCCGAAGCCGCCCCGATAGCGTCGGCATCCATGATCATTGAACCGATAACTGCCTTTTCGGCCTCAATACTGTGCGGCAATATCCGCTTAACTACTGCTTCATCCATAATAATCCCTTACGCTTCTTTCACCTTCACTGTAAGCTGTGCCACTACCTTCGGATGTACCTTATAAGGCACAATCGTCACACCGAGCGTACGGATCGGTTCTGCAAGCTGAAGCTTTTTCTTGTCAATCTCAATACCGAGCTGTGCTTTTGCCGCCGCCGCGATTTCCTTTGTGGACACTGAGCCGAACGTTCTTCCGCCCTCACCTGTCTTAATTGTTACTGTCACAAATTTTTCTTTAATATCCTCAGCAAAGGCCTGCGCCTGCTCTAAAAGTTCTTTGGCGATTTTTGCCTCATTCGCTTTCTGAAGCTTTAAATCATTGGCATTTGACGCTGTCGCTTCCACGCCGAGTTTCTTCGGAAGAATAAAATTTCTCGCATAACCATCGCTGACATTCACTGTCTGTCCTTTTTTTCCTAATGCTTTGACATCCTGTAATAAAATAACTTTCATCTATATCTCTCCTTCATTTTTCATAATTCTAAGCTGCATTTTCACCTGAGTCATCGCCGCCTCCACGCTGACATCTGTCAGCTGTGCGCCGGCAATGGCCGAATGACCGCCGCCGCCGAACTTTTCCATCACAAGCTGGACATTGACCTCCTCAAAAGAACGGGCACTGATATATACCGTATCTTTCACCTTTGTAAATACAAAAGAAGCCTTAATCCCTGTAATATTCATCAGTTCATTGGCAACCTGTGCACCGACAACCGTCGGACTTTCAAGCCCCTCCGGACGGCATTCCGCAAAGGCAAAAAGATTATCAAAAATCGTTGCCCGCGTCACCGCCTCGGCGCGCACCTTATAGGTTGCGATATCATCGCGGAACATCTTCTTCACCTTAATAATATCCGCACCGTTCTTTCGCAGATATGCCGCCGCCTCAAAAGTTCTGACACCGGTCTTATTAATAAAATTGTTTGTGTCAATTAAAAGTCCCGCATACATGGCATTGGCCTCGGTCGGACGCAGCCGGACACCGTCTGTGATGTACTGTAAAATTTCCGCAATCATCTCACACGATGAAGAAGCATACGGTTCTATATAAGAAAGCACGGCATTTTCAATATTTTCACTGCTCTGACGGTGATGATCTAAAATAACGATTGTCTTTGTCTTCGTCAGAAGCGCCGGACATTCTGTATAAGACGGCTTATTGACATCCACAACAATAAGCACTGTATTCAAATCAACTAAATCCATCGCCTGCGCTTCGTTTAAAAACATATCTTCAGCATACTCGGAATTATTTTCAAACTCAGCCTTAAGCGCCCGGACATTGGCTGTCAGCTCATTAATGACAATGTGGGCTTCACGATTTAGGGCGCGGGCTGCCCGGTAAACACCGATCGACGCGCCAAAAGAGTCCACATCGCCGATTTTATGTCCCATAATAAGCACTTTTTCCTTACCCTCAAGAAGCTGCTTTAAGGCATGGGCTTTCACGCGGGCACGGACGCGGGTACTCTTTTCAACCTGCTTCGTCTTGCCGCCGTAATAAGAAATCTTATCGCCGTCTTTAATAACCGCCTGATCTCCGCCGCGGCCTAAAGCAAGCTCAATGGCATTTCTTGACCACTCGGCACACTGGGCATAATTGGCGCCATTGACGCCGACACCAATACAAAGTGTCACCGGAATCTCATTGCCGATATTAATTTCCCTGACTTCGTCAAGAATCGCAAACTTTGTTGTCTGAATCAGCGGCAAATACTTTTGCTGGATAACAAACTGGAACCGGTCTTTTTCTGTCTTATGGACAATAGCGTCATAGCTTTGCATAAACTTTGTAATCTTACGCTCAATCAGTGCCGCAAGAAGGGAGCGGCGCACTTCTTCCGTACTATTTAGCGCATCTTCATAATTGTCCACAAAAATTGTGCCGCACACAAGGCGCTGTTCCTGATTTTCCTTCTTATACTTTGTAATTTCCGTCTCATCAAAAAGATAGAAGGCAATAAGCACATTTTCCTGGCCGCCCAAATCAATCAAATCATTTTTTTCTGAAAAGCCTTCCACAACAATTTTAGAAAGCTCTGCGCGGAACTTAAATTCCTTATATGAAACATTGCAGACAACCTTTGCATCTCCTGACGGCAGACTGTCCTTTTTAAGTTCAGGAAATAAATTTGCAATGCCTCTCTCGGCTGCCTTTACGTCGGCAATCTCTTTCATCTTGGCATTGGCCCACAAAAGATTTCCATTCTCATCAAGCACACCATACGGAATCTCAAGCTCATGAAGCAATGATTTTTGCACCTGCCCGTAATCCAGCGCAAAATTGACGAGCTCACTGAGTACAACCGGCTTAATTCTCATATATAAAACAAAGATAACAACACCATATATGATAAGCCCTGCCAGTGCTAAAAGTCCTGCTCTGTAATCAATAAAAAATGAGCCTGCACAAACAACGGCAAAAATCACCAAAAGCCACAGCGGCCAGCGCAGATACGTCTTAAGCTTTCCTTTAAGCTTTAATCGGCCGTCCTGTACATCGTTTATATTTTCTTTATCTTTATCCATAATACTATTACCTCACTGTACAAATGTTTACAGATACGTAATCTAAATATACCACATACATACGTTTTGGTAAATAGTTTTGTCTGCGGCATTTTTACTTGTCCCATCCACTTTTCGCTGTTATACTAAAAACGGAGGTGTATTTTTATGTCAAAGGTATGTATTTTTTTAGCCGACGGTTTTGAAGAAATCGAAGGCCTGACTGTTGTTGATATGCTGCGCCGCGCCGATATTGAAATTTCTATGGTTTCTGTCACAGGAAGCCTGAATATCCGCGGCGCTCACGATATCTGTCTTTTGGCCGATGTTTTATTTGAAGACGCCGATTTTTCAGATACGGAAATGTTCATTCTTCCGGGCGGAATGCCGGGCACGCTGACGCTCAAAGCCCACAAACCGCTCGGTGAACTTCTCATGTCTGCCTTTAAATCCAACAAATACGTTGCTGCCATCTGCGCTGCGCCGATTGTCCTTGGCGGCCTCGGCATTTTACAAGGCAAAAAAGCAACCTGTTATCCGGCCGCTGATCTTGAAGCTCAGCTCACAGGCGCCGAGCACCTGCCGGTTCCTGTTGTTACCGACGGCAAAGTCATCACAAGCCACGGCATGGGCACAGCCATCGAATTTGCTGCTGTACTCATCGAAAAGCTTAAAGGTCAGGAAACCGCAGACGCACTGCTCCAGAGTATTGTCTATCGGGTTGGGTAAGAAAAAACGTATTAATTTGTGTCATAGACTTACAAACCTGTTCTTATGTCACGAAAAAGGCTACTGTCACTGAAAAATCAGCACAGTAGCCTTTTCTGCAAAATTTTTATTTCTCATTTTATTATTTTATTGTCTCTTTCTGAAGCCACAAAGCTATATTTATGCTTCTGATGTTTCTGTACCGTACAGTCTCACCGCTTCAATTTCCTCACTTGTCACGCCGCACAGCTTAATAATCTGTTCTTCAGCTATTCCCTGAGATAACATCTTTGCAATAATCTGACGGCGTCCGATTTCAATGCCCTCTTGACGTCCCTCCTGACGTTTCTCCCAATCTCTGACTTCCAGTCTCATATATTCTTCCCTCCATGCGCTGTTCATTTTTGCTTCTTTTACAGCTTCATCAAGTTCCGCTCTCTGATGTCTCCCCGCTGCCGTCTGCCGGGTCGCTTTGCCCTGCGCCTGCTGCAGCAGCACTGCTCACGGTCAGTTTTCCTGCAGCCGGCGTCACCTCTGTCGACATAATATTATTAAAAATATTGTTCAGATTGGCAACTGAAAGCTCATCATAGGTAATGCCGTACAGACCGTGCTTGCGCGCAAGCTCGTCCGTATAATCCGAAAGCTTATAGGTCGCATAGTCACCTGTATTATGATTCCAGTGAGCAACAACCGGCTCCATTGTGTAATCTTTAACTGTGATTTCCGACTCATTGCCCGTTGTCTTCTTTTCAATCGTAAACTTGGCCATTCCGCCGATCAGGCGCGGCACCGCATCCTGTGTTGAAATAAAATTGCCCATGGAATAGTAGACGAGCATCTGATGGCCGTCCTCCCGCGTGAGCATTTTATAAGGCTCTGTTACGTGCGGGTGAGAATCCACCGCAATATCCACGCCCTGCTCTAAAAAGAAGTCAACCCACTCCTTTGATTCTTCACTCGGCTCATAAACATACTCTGTGCCGACATGGCCGAAAACCATGACAACATCGCAGATTTCTTTCGCACGTTTTATGTCTTTTGCGGCTTCCTCCGGATCAAAAAGATCTACGAGATACGGTTTGTCCTCCGGTACCGGAATACCGTTTGTGCCATATGTATAGTTGAGCATTGCGATGCGTATGCCATTGACGTCAACTGTCTGAATTTTATCAGCTTCCTCCTGACTTTCATGAATACCGAGCACCGTCATCTCAGGATGCTTTTCCTTCCAAAAATTCAGTGTATCCGAAATGCCCTGTTCGCCTCTGTCCATCACATGATTTGTCGCATGGGTGACAACATCAAAGCCTGCATTAACAAGGGCGTCACCAATTTCCGGCGGCGTGCCGAACATCGGATAGCCGCTGAGCTGATTTCTGTCATTAATATAAATTGTTTCCTGATTGACACAGGCTAAATCTGCCGTCTCAATATCTTCTTTCACATACTGATACAAATGGTCATAATTCCATACGCCGCTGTCATTCATACCGGACTTATAAAGACCGGAATGAATAAGATTATCACCAACAGCGACGATATCTGCCGTTGTCACGTCAACCGTCTGATTTTTCTCACGCTCATTGAAATAATCATTGACATAAACAGTTAAATTTCCCTGATCGACTTTTTCAGAAAAAGTAGCTTCTTTATTGCAGCCTGAAAGTGCCAATGCTGCAGCCACTAAAAGCATTGGTACAGTTTTTCTTAATTTCAAAATTTTCCCTCCTCTTTCGTACACAAAATCACGCTTCGCTTTTCAGCCTTTAAAGTTATGCACACCATCCAGCAAATCGTGCTTCAATTTCCACAAAGGCTCCGACAAATCCACAAAAACCTCCTGTGGATTGACAAAACGTCTCGACTCATCCCAAAGTGTGTCAAGTTCTTTAAAACAGTAATCCCTGATTTCCATAACTGACGGTGATTCATAAACGCACTCACCCGCTGTAAACACAGGCACTAAAAGTTCTCTCACCGTATAGCTGCCGGCCTCAAGCGTTGTCTTTTTCCATGTCGCGATCGGATCAAAAATCATCAGCGCTTCATCCGCACTATACTTTTCATCAGCCAGCGCAATAAGATCTGCCTTAATTTTTCCATTTTCCTTATCATACAGTCTGAATACGGTCTTATTGCCCGGATTTGTCACTTTTTCTACGTTTTCGGAAACCTTGATTTTAGGAATGAAATGACCATCCTCATCCTCGATTGCCGCCAGCTTATACACACCGCCAAAAGCCGGACAGTCCGCCGATGTAATCATATTTGTGCCGACACCCCACGATGTAATCTTTGCTCCCTGGGCACGCAGACTTTCAATAACATATTCATCCAAATCGCTGGAAGCCGAAATAATCGCATCTTTATGTCCTGCCGCATCGAGCATTTTCCGTGCTTTCTTTGTCAGATAAGCCAAATCACCGCTGTCTAAACGGATACCGTAGACAGCCGGACAAATACCTGACGCTTTCATCTCGTCAAATACCTGAATGGCATGAGGCACACCGGATTTTAATGTATCATACGTATCGACAAGAAGCAGGCAATTGTCCGGATAAAGCTTTGCATATGTCCTGAATGCTTCAAGTTCTGTCTCAAAGCTCATAATCCAGCTGTGCGCATGCGTGCCCTTCACAGGAATATCAAACATCTTGCCCGCAAGGACGTTGGATGTGCCGACACAGCCGCCAATGACTGCCGCTCTTGCACCATACACACCGGCATCCGGTCCCTGAGCCCGGCGAAGGCCAAATTCCATGACACCGCCGCCGGCGGCATAGACAACTCTTGAAGCCTTTGTCGCAATCAGGCTCTGATGATTGATAATATTTAAGATTGCCGTTTCCACAAGCTGGGCTTCCATAATCGGCGCCACAACCTTTAAAACCGGCTCCTTCGGAAATATCACTGTTCCTTCAGGAATTGCATAAATATCACCTGTAAACTTAAAAGCTTTAAGGTAATCTAAAAAATCATGTTCAAAAAGCCCTGTAGATTCAAGATAGGCAATATCCTCGTCCTCAAAATCCAACCCCTTAATATACTCAATGACCTGTTCAAGTCCTGCCGCCACCGCATAAGCGCTGCCGCTCGGATTCTTTCTGTAGAATACATCGAAAACGACTCTTTCATTTGTATTATCTTTAAAATATCCCTGCATCATTGTCAGCTCATAAAGGTCTGTCAATAATGTCATATTATAACGGCTCATAAAATGCCTCCATTCATTTGCGCGCTCATCTGTCCGCGCCTGTTTATTTGCGACGGGTGCCTTTTGCACCCGCCTGCTTTTTACTTAATAAGCTTTGAAATAGTTTTAAATGTATCACTGCCGGCTTTTTTTGTCAGTTCAAATAAAATAGCCTCGTAGGTTGTCACTGTAATGCCCTCATGGATGGCACGTTTTACAGCAATTTCCTTGTCAGACGCTTTTCTTGAGCTGATACAATCCACAACGAGTACCGGTTCATAGCCTGATGCCTTTAAATCCATACAAGTCTGAAGCACACAAATATGCGCCTCAATGCCGCAGACAATCACCGTCTTTTTGCCAAAGCCGTCAACGCGCGCCTTAATCGCCTCATCATCGTAGCAGCTGAATGTTGTTTTATCCATAAAGCTTTCTGTTTCTGCCGCCTCGAAAATTGAAGGAATCGTCATGCCGATCCCTTTTGTATACTGCTGTGTCAATGTCATCGGAACGCCAAGTGCCTTAAGTCCCTTTATTAAAATAACTGAATTTTTCTCAAGATGTTCCTTCTCATACATGACCGGCATCAGCTTTTCCTGATAGTCTACAATGATTGCCTGTGTATTTTCTGCCATATGTCTCATATTTTATACCTCACATGTTATAATTCGTCTTCTTTATTTTATAATCTTTCCTCTGCCGTGTCCAGTCATATTGAAAAATTTGGTGCTTCTTGACACCTTTTAAATTCTGTGGTATTGTTAAAGCCGTAAAATTAAATACTGTTCATTAACTTAATTAAACGTGACTTTAATTAAAGGGGCACACCACCGCGGGTGTGTCCCTTTTTGTGTTTAAAAACAGGTTTTAACACTGCGTTCATTAGGTTTTGAACATGAAAGGATGGCTTGATGATGAAAGTAAACAGTGAAACTCTTTGCCTTGAAGCGCCGGTACGGCTTTCGGATTTTCTTGTACAATCCGGCTATCAGACAGCGCGCGTTGCCGTCGAATTAAACGGCAATATCGTGCCTAAATCACAGTTTGATACCGTTTTTGTCACCGATGCGGATACACTCGAAATCGTCTGCTTTGTAGGCGGCGGATGATGAATACTAAAGCTAAAATCGGCATTGCCGGGCTTGGCGGTCTCGGCTCAAATATTGCCATGATGCTTGCCAGAAGCGGCATCAGACACTTCGTACTCGCTGATTTTGATACCGTTGACGAAAGCAATTTAAACCGCCAGCACTATTTTCCGGCACACCTTGGCCGAAAGAAGACAGAATGTATGAAGGAGCAGCTTTTAGCGCTGAATCCGGCGCTTGAACTTGAAATTTATGATACATACATAGACAGCGCCAATGCTGCCGCTATCTTTAAAGGCTGTGCTATTGTCTGTGAAGCCTTTGATAAACCGGAATGTAAATCTGAACTTGTGAGTACACTTTTGTCGCAGCTCGAAGATACAATCATTATTTCCGGCTCCGGCATGGCTGGCTTTGAAAGCGCCAACACTATTGTAACAAAGCATCCGCTGAAACGGCTTTATATGTGTGGGGACGGCATAACCGATGTTTCTGTCCACGGCCGCCTGAGTGCTCCCCGCGTTCAGATATGCGCCGGCCACGAAGCCAATATGGTGCTCCGCCTGCTGCACGGCATAACACAACCATAATCATTGATACAACTTAAGGAGGAATACATCATGAACGATCCATTAATTATCGGAGGATATACATTTAACTCCCGCTTTATTTTAGGCTCCGGAAAATTTTCTTTAGAAATGACACGTACCGTCATTGAAAACGGCGGCGTCCAGATGGCAACACTCGCCCTGCGCCGCGCTAATGCCGGCGGCCGTGAAAATATTCTTGACTATATTCCCGATGGCATTACCCTTCTGCCAAATACATCCGGCGCCCGCAATGCCGACGAAGCGGTCCGTATCGCCCGCCTTTCAAGAGAACTTGGCTGCGGCAATTTTGTCAAGGTTGAAATTATCCACGATTCAAAATATCTTCTGCCTGATAATTTTGAAACAGTCAAAGCGACAGAAATTCTTGCAAAAGAAGGCTTTATCGTCATGCCTTACATGATGCCCGACCTTGCGGCCGCAAGAGCATTGCAAAATGCCGGTGCAGCAGCCATCATGCCCCTCGGCGCGCCAATCGGCAGCAACAAAGGACTGCTTACACGAGATTTTGTAAAAATACTTGCGGAAGAAATTGACCTTCCGATTATTGTTGACGCCGGTATCGGCCGTCCGTCACAGGCATGTGAAGCAATGGAACTGGGTGCTGCCGCCGTCATGGCTAACACTGCCATCGCTACTGCAGGCGATGTTGCCGCCATGGCCCGCCCCTTTAAGCTTGCCGTTGAGGCAGGCCGCCTCGCCTACTTATCAAAGCCGGGCCGCATTCTTGAAAACAGAGGCAGTGCTTCAAGCCCGCTCACCGGCTTTTTGGCAGATTAAGGAGGCTCTTTAACTATGAATACACAACTTGAAAATGTGATGGATTACCTTGATGATATGGAAGTTATAGACTCAGATATTATGGAAAAGGTACTTAAAATGACCGCAGACTGTGACATCGGTCAATTTACAGAAGCCGACGTCACACAAGCTCTCCAAAAAGATACCATCAGTCTTACCGACTACGCGGCATTGCTTTCACCGGCTGCCGAAAATCAGCTTGAGGCAATGGCTGAGCGTGCTTTTACCGAAACGCGCCGCCACTTCGGCAATACAATCTGCCTTTTCACACCGCTCTACATTGCCAATTATTGTGAAAACCAGTGTGTCTACTGCGGCTTTAACTGCAAAAACAAAATTAACCGTGCCAAGCTTACCCTTGAAGAAATCGAGCGCGAGCTCGCCTCCATCGCCAAAACAGGGCTTCGGGAAATTCTTCTTCTGACCGGCGAATCACGCCATATGTCCGATGTTGCCTATATCGGAGAGGCCATCCGGCTGGCTCGGAAATATTTTGAAGCCGTCGGCATTGAAATTTATCCGGTCAACTCGGATGAATATGCTTATCTCCATCAGTGCGGCGCCGACTTTGTAAGCATTTATCAGGAAACCTACAACCCTGTAAAATATGAAAAAGTGCATTTATCCGGACATAAGCGCTCATTTGCCTACCGCTTCAACGGACAGGAGCGGGCACTCATTGGCGGTATGCGCGGTGTTGCCTTCGGCGCACTCTTAGGTCTTGATGATTTCAGAAAAGACGCCTATGCCACAGGGCTGCACGCCTATTTTATACAGAAAAAATATCCTCATGCCGAAATTTCTTTCTCTGTGCCGCGGCTGCGCCCATATATTTCAGAGGGCACTTCTTCGCCGTCTGCCTTTGAATTTACCGGTGTAAAGGAATCCCAGCTGCTTCAGATTATGCTTGCCTACCGCATTTTATTTCCTTATGCCGGCATCACAATATCCACACGGGAGCGCGGCGGCTTTAAAGATAACGTCCTCGGTCTTGCGGCGACAAAAACATCTGCGGGTGTCAGCACTGCTATCGGCGGCCACGAAGAAGAAGCAAAGGGCGACGAACAATTTGAAATATCCGACGGCCGCAGTGTGGACGATGTCCACAAAGCGCTCATTGCCAAAGGACTTCAGCCGGCCTACACCGACTATTTGTGGGTATAACCATGGACATGCTTACAAATATGATTGTTGTCAGCAACCGTTTTTGCTGTGAGCGCGACTTTACCGCCCAGCTTGAACGCATCTGCTGCCAAAAGCCTGTCCGCCTCATTCTTCGCGAAAAGGACTTAAACGATGCAGACTATGAAGCACTCCTTGTCAAAGCAATAGCAATTTGCCGCACATATGGCGTGCCCCTTTCTGTCAATGGACGTCCGCATATTGCAAAAAAATACGGTACAGGACTTCATCTGTCCTACAAAGACTTTATAAACGCAGCCGCTCATCCAATATTTACCGGCGTTTCTGTCCACTCTGTTGAAGAAGCCTCAAGCGCCGCGGCGCTTGCCGCAGACTACATCATCGCCGGACATATTTTTGCAACGGACTGCAAAAAGGGCGTACCACCAAGAGGACTTGATTTTTTAAGGTCTGTCTGCACCGCGGTCTTTGACACATGCCGCGCAGACGGACGGGCGCCCATACCGGTCTACGGTATCGGCGGTATCAGCCCCAAACGCCTGCCGCTGCTTTTTGACACAGGCGCTGCAGGGGGCTGTATGATGTCCGCCGCAATGAAACTATAAACAGACTTCGCCGCAGAACACCCTGCGCACACTTAAAAAACACCTCTGACACGCTGCACATTTTTCTTGACGGGCGCCGCCCCGGTCTCTATACTTATGCATAAGAAGACACTTGCCGGCGGCAAAAGCGGCGTCCGCAAATATCGCCGCTTTTGCCGCCCTATCCGGGCGCAGGCACAAAGGAGGTTAAAATGTTTCGTTTATGGGCTAAAGTATTTAAAGACAACCGTCTTTTAAAAGATACGGTCATTTGCGACGATGATACAGAAAAATCAAGAACAAAAAAAATCTTTGACGCGGTCACAGCCATCTGTCTCGAATTTGACTTATCCGAGCCGATATGGCTTGAATCCACCATCAAAGATTTTCAGCTTCACGATAAAACACGCTTCACAAACGACAATTTTATCGAGTCCATTGATTTTGATTTTTTAGAAATCCAAGTTATTGAAGAATAGTTTTAAAAAGACGCATGGCATTGCCATAACAAATTTTATCAATGACAGCCTCTGTAAGATGTGCCTTTTTAAGGCCGTCAAAAAGCAGAGGCATTTTTTCTGTGCCGCTAATTTCAAGGCTGTCATCAATCCCATCAAAGTCAGAGCCAATACAGACTGCATCCTCCCCGGCCTTGTCAATCATATAAACTGTATGCCGCACAATAGATTCTACATCTGAAAAGCCGGTATCTGTTGTAAACTCATGAAAGAAATTAACGCCTGCCACACTGCCTGTATCGCCGATAAGCTTTAACATATCATCGGTCAGATTTCTCGGATGTTCTGTCAGCGCGCGGGCGCAGGAATGGGAAGCCACAAAAGGAATCCCTGTTTTCCTTGCATACTGTGCCACATCATAAAAACCGCCGTCAGACAAATGCGATACATCAATGATCATTCCGATGTCATTCATCCGCTCAAGCACTTCAAAACCAAAGCCCTTAAGCCCCCGCGCCATTATATTGGCATCATTGCTGTTTGGATAGCCGATACAGTTTTCAAAATTCCATGTCAGCGTCATCAGACGGACGCCCCGTTTATAAAGAGCGTCAATCCTTTTAATATCTCCGTTTAATATGCCGCCCTCCTCCACAGAAACAATCGCCGATAATTTTCCTTCACTTTCATTGGTCAAAATATCTTCGGCTTTTAAAATTCTTCCAATCGTTTCTTTATTTTCAGACATTTCCTTATCAAATAAATCTAACAAATATCCTGCATAGGCATAGCCGTCATCCCAAACTGAAATCCCCGAAAAATCTGTCTTTTCCACAAAACATGCAAAGATTTGTGCACAGCAGCCGTCCGCCGCCAATCTCTTTATGTCAACCTGACAGTTATTTTCGAAAAGATTTCCGAGCGCCGGTTCGCAAAACAACCTTGACAATGTATCACAATGCAAGTCAATATACTTTCTCATAAAGCTGCCACCGCCTCCGAAAGTACTTTTCCAATGCTGTCATGAATCAGTAAATCTGCATAGCCGTCATAAGGCGTCTCACTTTTATTAATAAGAACAAGTCTGTCGCCTCTGTAATACTGAACAAAGCTTGCCGCCGGATATACGTTTAAAGACGTGCCGCCGACAATAAGCATATCTGCACGGCGTATTGCCGCAACACTTTTCTCAATTGTCCCGCCGTCAAGCCCCTCCTCATACAGCACGACCTCCGGCTTAATGATACCGCCGCAGGCACAGCGCGGTATGCCGTCCGCCGCCATCACTGCATCAAGACCATACGCTCTGCCGCAGCGCATACATTTATTTTTATGTACCGTACCGTGAAGTTCATACACTGTCCGGCTTCCGGCAGCCTGATGAAGGCCGTCAATATTTTGCGTTACAACCGCCTTAAGCTTTCCCATCGCCTCAAGCTTTGCAAGCGCCTCATGAGCCTTATTGGGCTTCGCATTTTCATAAATCATCGTTGTCCTATAAAACTCATAAAACTTCTGCGTCTGCTGCATAAAAAACGTATGGGATAAAATTGTTTCCGGTGACACGCCAAAGTCCTGTTTTGTCTTATAAATACCCTGCTCGCTGCGAAAATCCGGAATGCCGCTCTCTGTCGACACACCGGCGCCGCCGAAAAACACAATATTATCTGATTTCTTTAACATTTCAATGAAGCTTTCCATGTATATCCTCCTATCGCCGTGATTTAAACAAATCCTTTAAAGAAAACCCGCGCACAGCCGCAAACGGCCACCGTTTTTCCATCGCCTTTAAATTAATCCCCGCTTCTTCAAGCAGCAGCTTATCCTCAATGCCCTTATATGTTTTGTATGCTTCATCCACATTGCCGGCAGCAAACTGCACATTGCCGAGGCACATCTTATAGCTGTCCTCCGGGCATATTTCAATTGCCGCCTTATAGCAGGCTTCTGCCTCACCGTATTTTTCAAGAGCATAGAGAAGATGCCCTTTAAGTATAAGCAAATCGTCACCGTCCGGCTCTGCTGAGATTGCTTTCCCAATAGCTTTAAGTCCTTCCTTGATAAAACCAAGCTGCTGACAGGCCATCGCCATATAATAAAGAGCATCCACCGATTTTCTGTCATAGACCAGCGCCTGTTTCGCATAATCATACATTGTCTTCAACTCACGGATATCTCTGCATTCATCGCGCATCACGCGCATCGCCGTCTCGCCGCACCTTTCGATACAATACTTTGCCTTTGCAAGGGCAGCCCGTTTCATATCATTCCTAAACGGCGCACCAATCATACGAAGTCTGTCACCGGAAAAAAAGCTGTCCGCTTTCCCATAGCTTATATCAAGCGTCCTGACCTCTTGATTCATCAGCCTTGTCAGTCTCAAAAGACGCACATCGCCCGACTCAATCACCTCGTAAAACTTTTCCTTGAAATTAAAATCAAAACCTTCCACCCGCTCTGACTTTGGCAGCAGACAGACCTCCCATATTTTAGCGCGGATATTGCCTTCAAGAAAAACCGATATTCTCAAAAGCCTTCTGTAAACCTCCGCCTGCCTGTACCATCCGACAATCTTGCCGTCAAAAACAAAAACGACCGGAATATTTTCAATCTTATCCGTCTGCACCGTACATTCATAAAAGTCCTCCAGCGCAATACATTCGCTGCCGCCCTCAAGCCGGGAACGGCTGATTGCCGTACAGCTTCCGTTATAATCAAAAAACTCATTCATCAGAAGCGACGCTTCATTTTCTATCTTTACCGCAAGTACCGGCAAAACAATCACCTCGTTTCACATGCGGCCGCCCGCCGCAAATTCTTACTGTCATCATACCACATTTTTTAACTTTCGGCATCCGTTTAAAAAAATCTCTTGCCCCTTTTTTGCCAATGGGCTATACTAAAAAAAGAGCGCATATATGCGCACTCCCGCGCACGAGCGACATTAACATAAAGGAGATTTTAAAAATGGCACAGAATCCTATTGTTACAATCACAATGGAAAACGGCGATGTGATGAAGGCTGAGCTTTATCCTGAAGTTGCGCCGAATACAGTCAACAACTTTATTTCTTTAATTAAAAAAGGCTACTATGACGGCCTTATTTTCCACAGAGTTATCAACGGCTTTATGATTCAGGGCGGCTGTCCTGACGGCACAGGCATGGGCGGCCCGGGCTACAGCATCAAAGGCGAATTTTCACAGAACGGCTTTACAAACGAGTTAAAGCACACACCGGGTGTTTTATCCATGGCAAGAACAATGATGCCTAACTCTGCAGGCTCACAGTTTTTCATTATGCACAAAAACTCACCGCACCTTGACGGCGCTTACGCCGCTTTCGGTCAGGTCACAGAAGGCATGGATATTGTCAACAAAATTGCTGAGACAGCAACAGACTACAGCGACAGACCGCTCACGCCTCAGAAAATCAAATCCATGACTGTCGAAACATTCGGCGTGGATTACGCAGAACCTGAAAAAATGTGACAATTTGTAAAGGCACTGCTACACAAAGCACCGGGGAACAATTTTTATTTCAAATGATAAATCTTGTTTCCCAACTCACAGCAAAAAACCGGACAATCGGGTTCGCCCGAAAGTCCGGTTTTATCTTCTTTTCTTCTTTGTACTGTTTTTAAGCCGCTTATTTGACGCTTCCATCTTTTTCTGTTCGGCAATATCCCGCCGCTTAACAATAAAATATTCAGCCACGGCCGTAATGATAACGCCAATGTGAATACCCAGCATGGAAAAGTTCCAATCCAAGCCAAATTTTAAAGCAAACCCTACCACCTCCACGGCAACAGCCCACAAAACAGCCGCTGTGAACGCTTTCTTATTCATATGCACAACCTGTCCTTTATTCCTCGTCATCTTCCTCAGCGATCACGCCGCCGACTGCGCCTGCCGTCACCGACACGACAACCGCAACGACTGCGATAATCAACAGCAATAGACACGCTAAAAATATAATAATGTTCATAAAACACCCCATCCTTATCTTCAATTTCTTTTCACATATCCCCATTATACGCATATTTACAGAAAAATACAAGACTGTTTGTCAGCTGGACGGTATTTTAATCAAAATGGACAGCTCCCCCCTTTCGACAAATCAGCTTCATATCCCGTATTTCATAAATATAGTCATACATATCTAACAGGTTATCCAGAATTTTATGTTCGATATTAATTAAAGTTATTTCAGGATTTGAAAGCAGCGTTTTCTCAATAACAAAACTACTCTCTATATCTATGGCAGAAGTTGCTTCATCCAATAAAATAAATCCCTTCTTTTCAAGCAATATCCTAGCCAAAGAAATTTTTTGCTTTTCTCCCCCGGATAAATTATCTTTGGTATCCTGATAAATATCTTCTAAATTATGCTTCTTTAAAAACGTTTGCAATCCCAATGAATTGAGTACAGCTCTAATCGAATCTTTTTCGTAGTTTTGATATAGTGTAATATTGTTTAATAAAGTATCATTAAACATAAACGGTGATTGCAAAACAATACCTATTTCTTCGTAAATAGAATCATTAAATTCCCTAATATCTCTCCCATTTATCAAAATCTTCCCTTCATAATTATCTATAAAATTCACAATTAACCTAAACAGCGTACTCTTGCCACTCCCATTTTCTCCAACAATTAAATACTTATGCCCTTGAGTAAAAGTAACATTAATATCTTTTAAAATATATTTATCTTGATATTTAAAGGAAACATTTTTTAATTCAAGTGTATTTATTTTAGGACATCGTTCTGCTTTTTGTAAGTCTTCGTTTTTTTCTTTCTTCATCCATATATCAAAATTATTCTTTATAGTTTTTACAGAATGCATTTGACTCAATTGCACTGCAATTGAATTTGTGGGAATGGCCAACATTTCAGAAAGTTGTAATGCCCCTATAAGAGTTCCTACTGTCATTTTGTTATTAAAAATCAAAAATGTCCCTACACCTATCAAGGCAACTTTCCCCGAATAGGATAACAGCCCAATTAAAATATCAATAATAATTTCTGTTTTAATTTTTTTCAAATGTTTTTGATTCACGATATTATTACAATTTCCTACTTTTTTTTCATATTTCTCACTGATTCCGTTAGATTTAATCGTATGATATCCTTGAATCAAATCACCCGTCATTACATTAAGTTTTTTTAAACTATTCGCATATTCATCCGTACATATACGCATCTTTTTACCTTGTAAATTAGCAAAAACAATCGGCAAAAAAGTCATAAAAACAACAATTGCACCAATAAGCAGATTGAGATAACACAAGGCAAATATACTTGTTATAAATACTAATATGCAATATATTAATTCCAATTTCTGGACATAATAATTATTTACAAGCAAATCAACTTCTTGATTTAAAGATGTTACATAGTCCTGCGCATGTATTTTTTCAAAATCCAAAATTTTCATATTAACAATTTTATGAACAAAAGCTTTTTTTATTGTGTATACTTTTTTTATTGTATACTTTCCTATAGAAAATCTGCGTACAAACTCAAAAACTAAAATACCTATAATACAAAAAAGAAAACAAACAAAACTAGACACTATCGCATGAATATCCAATGTCGAGCAGGCATCTATAGTTGATTGAATAAAGATTGGTTCCAGCGCAGTACAAACTGCCAACAACATTGACGCAATAATTGCTATCCAAAAAATATACATACTATCCCCCCTTTTTCAGTTTTAAACCATATTCATATCAGTACATAATTCACTAATTTTTATGCCTTTGTTATTATGTTTTATACATAAT
>OLRK01001154.1_pt1 | contig 24055 bp, 23 predicted proteins | sample 1672911 | NCBI WGS metagenome assembly OLRK01 (sample SAMEA3136736, study PRJEB25190) | human gut metagenome | biome: human gut; feature: human-associated habitat; material: faeces | place: Austria | collected 2013 | reverse complement strand
TATTATATCATAGTTATTCCCAAAATTTAAGTGCCGTATTGGAACATTGCATCCTTCCTGTCTCCGTCCTAAAATTTGACACCGATTGTCACCAATCGCCCGAAATCTACATAGGTTACTGCGAGCGCAAGCTCAAAATCAAATCTTCAAAAGGAGTGTGAGTAATCATGGACATGCCCGTTATTACCCCCATTATCACCACCAGATCGCAGGCGATCACCGATATCATTGAGTCGGTCGCACTGGAAGAAACCGCACTGTCCCATATCCTGAACGCAGAAGGCGAGAAGATTCAGAAAATGGTCGCGATGGACGACGTCACCCCCCGAGGTGCTGCTGGCCACCAACAAATCGGTTGAATCCCTGGTCAATGCGGTATCCCGACCGGAAATGATTCTCCAGTCCAAGCTGTCCACCTTTGATGGCTGTATGTGCCCGGCCGCAGAACCGACCACCCAGCCGTAAAACCTTCACATTGCGGGCGGAACTTCTTGTCGAAGTTCCGCCTTTTTTGTGGAACAACATCCCTTCATAGGACATAACATGAACTGTATGCCGCGCGGCATCATAACTTTTATGGAGGATAAATAAATGTATTCGTATTCGGCAATTTGAGCCTAAGCAACACCGATGCAGAAGGCCGGGTTGCAGTCGGTGGAAACGCGACCTTGAGCAACTACGGCGTCGGCGCAAGCATTCTGCCTCTGCCCTCGTCCGGTTCGGACGCATCGCTTGTTGTCAACGGTGACCTCAATGTATCCGCAGGCTCCAATGCATGCGGCAATACCATCGTGAGTCCCAGCAGCACGGTGATCAATTACACCATGGGCAATCCCAACGGTTCCCTTCTCACCGCAACCCCGATCGACTTTGCAGAAGCCGAGCGATACTTAAAGTGCGCTTCTACTTTCTGGAGCGGACTGGTACCCAACGGAACGGGTTCTGTCGTCTTCGGACAGCTCAATCTGACCGGCATCGACGAGACGCTCAACATCTTCCGCTTTGACAGCACCAACATCTACGGCACCGGTCTGGCACTCAACCAGCTCAACGGCATCAACATCATTGCACCGGCAGGCTCTACCATCCTCATTACCGTGGATGGTCCGAACATCCTGTACGGCAGCTATCAGATTTTCCGCAACGGCATCGCCGCTTCGCGCGCAGATGCGCACAAAATTCTGTGGAACCATCCCGATGCACTGACTTGGTCGAACAGCACCACCTCCATTTACGGCTCGGTGCTGGCTCCCTTCGCAGCCGCCACCACGACGTTTAGTCAAATCAACGGCAACATCGTCTTTGAATCCTTTACCGGCAACGCGGAAAGCCACAACGAACTGTTTACCGGCGAACTGCCTGAGCCGACTGTGTGTCTGCTGGCGGACTCCACGACCACCAGCTCCACTACTACGACGACTACCACAACAACGTCCACAACCACCTCTACGACTTCCACCACGACAACCACCACCGCAGCCATCAACCCCAGAATTCAAGCCGTCTCCGATCTGTTCGAATCCATCGCCTTGCAGCAGGCCGCTCTGTCTCACATTCTCAATGCAGAAGGCGAAAAACTGCAAAAAGTGCTGTCCTTTGATGACATTGCACCGCAAACCATCCTGAAATCCAAGCTTGACCTGTTCAGTGACTGCATCTGCGGTGACGGTAACTAAATAAGATTTGGCGCAGCAGGGTCTTCCTGCTGTGCCAAACATTCAGAAAGTGAGTGTAATTATGAAAGTTGCCATTTTGACCATGTTTTCCGGCCTGTCGACCACCTATTCTCTGGTCAATGTTGTGGCAGATCAAATCAAAATGCTGCTCGATGCCAATGTTTCGGTCAAAGTTCTGGTCTGTGAGACCTGTCCTGACAGCGAACGCACCGGTATTTTCTCCGACGCGCGTCTGGAATGGGTTAAAATCACAAACACGCTGAACGGTCAGCCAATCGTATGGCATGATTATTCGGATGCTTCTGGCACGGTTCATAAGACTTTTTTCGCGGAAGCCGAGGCAATCGCAAAGGATTTCGCAGTACACTTGCAGGACGTGGATGTCTGCATCCTGCACGATATTCTCTATCAGGGCTGGCATCTGGTGCACAACATCGCTATTCGCAAGGCACAAAAACAGCTCCCGCATGTGCGGTTTCTGTCCTTCACCCATTCCCTACCTGTCAACCGTCCGCAAGAGATGGAATATCCCTTTTCCGCACGTTTTACCGACATGCCACGTACCAAATTTATCTATCCCACCTATTCGGGCATTTCTGCGCTGGCCAAACAGTATGACGTACCCGAGGGAAAATGCGCAGTGGTGTACAACACCCTCCCGCTCGTGCCGTCCATGAGTGCACCCGTGCAGGCAGTAGCTAATGCCATCGACCTCATGCACGCCGATGTACTGGCCGTCTATCCGGCAAGACTGACCACCGGAAAGAAATTCGAGAAAGTCGCGGCTCTGGCTGGTGCGATCAAGCATGCGACCGAAAAGAATACCAAGGTGATTTTCTGCGATTTTCCGAGTGCGGATATCTCCGGCAAGGTCTATCAAACCATCATCCGCACCGAAGGCAAAAAATATGGTCTGTCCGACGCGGATATGCTCTTCACCTCCGAGATCGGATATCCCGATGGATTCCCACGTCAAAGCGTTTTTGAACTGTTCACCCTATCCAACCTTTTTATCTGCCCCTCTTACTCGGAATCCTTTGGGCTTACCGTACTCGAAGCCGCCAGCCACGGAAACTTTCTGGTCTTAAACGAAGCTGTACCCGCACTCAAAGAACTGGGCGACAAGCTGGGCGCTTATTTTATGCGATGGAATGCCCGCAACTTCGGGTTTGATACCCACGAAAAGTATGCGCCGTCGGAAAAAAACTACTACGAAGAACACGGCCGCAGAATCGTTAACCTCATGCGGGAAGATCGCAGTCTGAACGCCAAAACCCTCGTCCGCAGTCAGTACAGCAACGCTTGCATCTTCAAAAATCAGCTGATGCCTCTGCTCAACATCGAATAACCGGTCTTTCTCCGCAAACATAAACCAAACCCTCTGGGAGCAGGCAATCGTCCGTTCCCGGAGGACTTTTTATATGTTTTCTCTGTGGAAGGAAGATTTTTCTCTGCAAATCTCGCGTCATCACTTGACAGCTTTGCCACATGTCTTACAATAGAAAGAAAAGCAACAGGAGGCCAGCGCTGGGCTGGGTGATGGAACATTTATGAACGTATCGCTGCACTATATCTTGGAAAATCCCCTCTTTGAACACGCACAGCTGCTGGCTGGTGCAGATGGCTGCTTCCGTACCGTCGAGCGTGTATCGGTTTTTGACAGTCCATTCGGTATGGATGTCATTGAACAGGGTATCATCGCTCCAGGTGACTTTTTCGTCACCGGTCTACTGCAATTTAGCGCGGATTCCGACGCACTTTTTGAGGTATTCCGCGTTCTGATTGCCGGTCAGTGCAGCGGCGTCTGCCTCATTGCACAGCAGCCTGTACTCATTAACGACCGTATCCGTGCACTGTGCGATCAAAACCACTTTCCAATCGTTTATCTGTCCGATGACATCGCTTATGCACAGATCATGGACACCATCAACCGCTATATCGCGATTGAAAATCTGAATCTCATCAATCAGCTTCGTCTGGACAAGATTTGCAACGACCAGACCACCGCTTCCGAGCGCATTCATCTGCTCGAAAGTATGAACCGGCAAATCGGCAGTCAGATCATGGCGGTCTGCTTTCTCGGCCGCCTGAAATCGCAGCTTGCCGGCTTTGAGTGGAACACTCTCTGGCTCAACCGTGCGGGTGACATCTACATCGACGAGCACCAGAGCCGCATTATTTTGCTCAGTGCTGATGATGCGCACGCGCTCCGCGTGCATCTGGATGTCACCCGAAACACGATTGCGCAGTATTTTGAACAGACCGTGCTGGGCATCAGCCGCAGTTATCCTCGTCACTGGGTGGCAAAAGCCGTACAGGAGGCGCGCATTGCGCTGGACATGGCCTGCGCGGAGGGCGTAAGCGAGCAGTCCTATGACCCGCTTTCCATCACACAGCTGCTCTTTCCGCTGCGCAACTCACGCGAAGCACAGGATTTCTGCGCCGCTTTTACCCATGCGCTACGCGCGGGTACTTCCCCCGAAGGATGCCGTGAGCTATGGAACACCCTGCAAGTCTTCGTGCACTGTACGAGTGATTTCAAAAAATCGGCTCAAATGCTGCGTCAGCACGAGAACACCGTGCGTTACCGCATCAACCGCGTGAAAACGCTGCTGAACATGGAGCACGACCCCATTCGTTTCTACGAAGCCGTCGGCGCAGCCGTTCACCTGCATCAGATTTTAGGCCGCGACCCAGAGTTTGAAGATCTCCTAAAATAAAACATCATTTTTTGTAATTTTTATAAAGCACCGCGTGAGATTTTCTTGTAGTATTGTTTTAACGAAAAAAATCAAAGGGGTGCTTTTCTCTCGTGAAGACAACAGACAAGACCGAAAGCGTTGTGCTCCAACCGGTACCGATGGAAGAACGCAAATCCTGGCTTGATGTCGCACTCATCCAGGCCGGTATTCTGATCTGCGTACCCAGCCTGATGCTGGGCGGTATGCTGGCACAGGCCATGCCGATCGGACAGGCCATTCTCTCCGGCGTGATCGGCTATCTGATCACCGCACTGCTGATGGTCGCAGTCGGCATCATCGGCAGCGATCTGGGCGTTCCAACCTGCGTCGTCGCCTCGGGCAGCTTTGGCCAGCAGGGTTCCTCCAAGCTCATCAGTGCCCTGTTCATGATCTCCATGATCGGCTGGTTTGCCGTACAGAACGGTGTATGCGGCTCGGCATTCTCCAACCTGCTCAGTCAGGCCTTCGGCTTTGAGCTCCCGGTTGCCGTCTCCACCATTCTCTGGGGCATCATCATGCTCATCACGGCGGTCTACGGCATCAACGCGCTGGACAAACTCAACAAGTTCGCCATTCCTGCCCTGATCGTCGTCACCTGCATCGGTTGTGTGATGGCAATTTCCCGTTTTGGCACGGCAGCACTGTCCGAGCCCATTGCTCAGACCATGTCCTTTGCCGACGGTGTGGTTTTAACCGTCAGCTTTATGGCAACCGGTGCACTCAACGCGCCCGATTTCACCCGCTATCAGCGCACGCGCCGTGACACCTTCCTGTCCTCGGTTATCGGCGTCATGCCCGCTGGCATCGCCATGCTAGTTCTGGGTGCAGTCATGACCCGAATTGCAAACCAGTACGATATCTCGCTGGTATTCTGTGACATCGGTCTACCCGTTCTGGGTATGGTCGTGCTCATTCTGGCAACCTGGACGACCAACACCACTAACGCTTACAGTGCCGGTCTGAACGCTGTCATGGTCTTTGGCCTGGCGGAAAACAAACGCTCGGCTGCGACGGTTGTACTCGGTGTCATCGGTACGGCACTGGCTGCCATCGGCATTGCCGGATATTTCGAGGCTTTCCTGTATCTGCTGGGCGACATGTTCATGCCCATCGTTGGCATCTTCCTGATCGAGTACTGGGTGCTGGCGCACGGCTCGGTCAAGTTCTATCAGCCGCGCGACGGCTGGCATCTCAACGGCTTTATCGCCCTGATCCTCGGCTTTGCTTCCACGCGCCTGCCGTTCGGCGTCTCCTTCGTCAATGGCATGGTGGTCGCTGCCATCGTCTATCTGGTGCTGGAATCCATCCTGCGCCGCAAGCAGGTAAACTAAACAAAAAAGGATCGCAAATGCGATCCTTTTTCCAACTCAGCGATTGGGCAGCGGCGGAACCAGCGCGGCAAGCGCCTCCTCCACGATTTTGCCCTCATCCATGATCTGTACGTCATCCAGCCAGACCGATGAATTGAGGCAGATGCCGTCGCAATGCGACTTGGCATCCTGTCCGTGCGGCGGTGCATCAAACGGGCTGACATAGCCGATTCCCCATTCGGTAGAACCCCAAATACGCTCGTCCTCGACAATGTTTCCGGTCAGGATTGCACCCGGATTGAAGCCGTACGCAATATGTGCCAGCTTGAACATGCCCGGGTCCTCAAAGCTTTCCAGATGCTTGCGGAACACAACAGCGTCCTCGCCACCGGTCACCTCAGTGATGACACTGTTTTCAATGGTCAGACAGATGGGCGCGTCGGGAATGCGGCCAAACGGCGGAGTCACCGAACCGTCAAACACGATCTTGCCCTGAATGGTGCCAAAGCGCGGTACGACGTTAATCTGACCGGTCAGCATGTGGATACCCGGCTTGGAAGCGTCGCCGCAGTCGCAAGCGGTATAATGCTTGGGCTCGATCTCGAACGATACGTCACAGCCTGCCGGTGTGGTGACACGCATGTGCTTTGCGTTCTTGGTGCGCTCGGTCACAGCCAGCATAAAGTCGCGCAGCTGTGCGGTCTCAACCTGTCCGATCGTGCGGATCATCAGTGCCTCATTGAAATCTACCAGACACATATAGCGCAGCTTCTTGTTCTGTGCCTCAGCGCGCTCGAACGGGGTCGAATACAGCAGCCACTGGTGATTGAACTCGATCCACACATCGGCATGCAGCAGCATACCGCTGAGTGCATCAAGTGCCAAATCGGGATCGGCTGCCTTGCCCACGCCGCGCGGAGTCGGCATCTGTACCTTGAGCGGATGTGCACCAACCGCGTGGGCACTCTCATATACTGCCTGCACGACAGCTGCATCCGAGTCGTCGTCGGCTGTGATAACCACGGTCTCACCGGGCTGAACGGCAAAAATCTCGCGGATCAGCTTGTCCGCAGCATTCTGTAACAAAGGATTCATGGAAAATCACCGCTTTCTATCTTATTCTTGTTCATTATACTGGATTCCCGCGCGGTGTTCTTTGGAGTGAATCCAAAAATCAACAAAGGAAATTGAAAAGATTTCAAAAAAGGAGTCAACCTATGGAACGTTTTGTAGACCAGCATCTGTCGGAAATGATCGCACAGTTATCAAACCTCGTGTCGCTTGAAAGTGTATACGACCCACAGGACACCCAGCATCCTCCGTTTGGCAAAGGGGTTTCGGATGCACTTCAGGCGGTCCTGGACTTGGGTCGCTCGTTCGGCATGCAAGTGCGCAATGTGGACGGCTACGCCGGTGAAATCACGGTCGGCACCGGTTCGCGCATGATCGGCATTCTGTGTCACATCGACGTCGTTCCCGCCGGTACGGGCTGGAACACCGAACCGTTTGCACTGACCGAACGCGATGGACGGTTGTACGGCCGCGGTTCGTCTGACGACAAGGGACCGCTGATCAGTGCACTGTATGCCATGCGCTACTTGCAGCAAAGCGGCCAGATTCCGGACGACTGCTGTCTGCGTCTGATTGTAGGTGCCAACGAGGAGGAGTCCTGGCAGTGCATCCGGCACTATCTGGCACACACCACCGACCTTCCTTCGGTCTCCATCGTCCCGGACGGCAATTTCCCGCTGATTTTCTGTGAAAAAGGCTTGCTGGATTTCGACCTGCACAGCGAATTTGTCCCCAACCATCGCGCACCCATTCAGCTGGCCGCATTGTCTGGCGGCACTTCGCGCAATATGATCCCGGATGCCGCGCAGTGCGTGCTTCTGTGCGCAGATGAGGCGACCGCGACAGCCTGCCAGACCAAACTTGACGGCGTTCAAGTGGTGCGCGACGGCTTACAGCTGACCGTCTGCGCACAGGGAAAAAGCGCGCACTGCATGACACCGGAAAAGGGTATCTCTGCAATTACGCGCTTGATGGAAGCACTGTGCGCCCTCAAAACAGACTTTTCTCACGCCGAGCTTGCACAGGCTATGGTGCAGGCTGGCGACTATACCGGCTCCAAGCTGGGATTGGACATGCAGGATGAAGTATCCGGCGCTTTGACGCTCAACCTGGGTGTCATCTCCATGGATGTGTCCGGTGCCGTCCACATTCAGGCCGACATCCGTTATCCCGCATCCGCCAGCCAGGAAACCGTGCAAAAACAGGTACGCAGCGCGTTGACCGGCTTTGGATATACCGAAGTCGATCACCTGCCGCCCGTTTATTTCGAGCCCAACGACCCACTCGTGCGCACGCTGCTGAATGCCTACCAGCAGGTCACCGGTGATCGGGACAGCCAGCCGCTGGCCATCGGCGGTGCAACCTACGCCCGTGCACTGCCCTGTGCAGTCGCGTTCGGCCCGCTCTTCCCTTGGGAAGAGGAACTCGCACACGAGCCCAATGAGTTCTTATCCATCGACAGCCTGCGCAGCATGACGCAAATTTACATCTGTGCCCTGCGCAAACTCATGGAGATGTGACAATTTCATTGATATGAGAAACAGCCGCTTGAAGCGGCTGTTTTCTTTTATCTATTATCTCGCACGCTCTGTTTATGTTCGCATACTTTTCTAAATCTGATGATACGGCTAAATACGATTTTCATTCCGATTCTATCACAAGAAAGAAATATCAAAAAAGCGTTCAAGCCATAGGCTCGAACGCTTTTTTTGCATATTCCCGGATGGATGGTATGCCCACGGACACCGTTTTTCCGCAAAACCAAATATCCCAAATTATGGTGTGCCTTTCGCTCGGCAGGGCATACCAATCCGGTATAAAGAGAAGAGAGAGAAGTTTGTCAAGGTGTTATGAGGGAATACTGCCCCGATCTGAGCAGCTGGGCAAAGGCAAAACTGTCCTCTGGCAAAGTATCTGACAAGATACCGCCTTTTGCCTCGTCACCTGGTCTATGACAGTCCGAACCCGATGTCATAATCAATCGATTGGCCTGCGCATATTCCAATGCCAAATCATTTCTGCTGTCATGCCGTGGATTTAAGTTCAACACTTCTATCCCATCCAGCCACTCAGCTGGTGCCGGGCTGCATTTCTTTCGGAATGGGTGCGCCTGTACAAGCAACGCACCATCTGCACGATAGGCCGATACAAAACGTTCTAACCCGCTCCGCATAACCGCATCGGGATCAGCAAGCAGATCGTGGTGAAAGCCATATAGTAAATAATCATTGTCCGATTCATCAAACCGAAGCTCTGCACCCTCATATACCCGAATACCATAGCGTTCGGCTTCACGTTTCAGCCGCCGATATCCCAGCAGAAAATCCTCGGTCTTGCTGCCCGGTGTGGTAAGGTCGATTTCTGCGTAATCAAAACACTCGCGATTATAGTGGTCGGTCACGCAAATCGCCGCATAGCCCGCTGCTGCATAGGCTTTCATAATCGCCTGTGCACCCAGCCAGCCACAATGACTGATATAGGTTGTGTGCAGGTGCGTCTCTATCTTGTACAATGTCGATCACCTCCGGAATCTTGCTTATAGGGCATCATCACGTGCAGTAAGCACATCAAGCAGCTCAGGGATGGATGTAATCCGTGCATCTGGCTGCCAGCAAGGGTCAGTTAATGCGTCCTTTTGTTCGGTCAGTGCAGAGCCAATCTGTACGGCAAGCCCAAAATCTGCCCGCTTTGCACCCATGATATCGCGAGAACGGGTATCACCCACATAAACGCAGTTTTTCGGCTTGCTCTGCATCTGTCGCAAAGAAATTTGAAAAATTCCCGGATGCGGTTTACGATATCCAGTCACACTCGACAACGTAACATCCCGAAAATAATCGCGAATACCATAATGCTCCAGCACATTAAAAACCGAATACAATGATGCCGTGTTGGAAATCACTCCTAGTTTATATCCCCGTGTCTTGAGCGCTTCCAGTGTTTCCCGAACGCCTGGACGCAGCTCACGGTGATAATAGGTCACTTCCCAGAAATCTGCCAGCTCCTCGGCAATTTCTCCCACTTTTTCATCCGGCAGTCCCAGACTGGCCAGATAATACATCGACCAAATCTCCTCCGGCTTTTTTTCCAGCGCTGCGCCTTCGCTCCACGCTTTATATCGACTGACCCCCTGCTGAACCTGTTCCCAGAACACCGACTGTCCGCATGATACGGTCAGTCCATGTTGTTCCAGCAGATCGAGCAAACCACGTGCGGCCCGCTCGGCCGTTTCCTCGTTGTACCAGATATCTTCCAGCGTGCCGCCCATGTCAAATTGTACCGTGTCCAGCATGTGATCCCTCCTTTTTTCTAAATATACAGCTTGGCCCAAACGACATTGTGGTCGCTCAATTGCTGTCCAGAAAATCGTTTGAGTGCTTCCCCTTCCCGTGTGAACGTCCAATCGTCTGCACGGGTAGATGCAATCCGACTGTCTGCGAGCTGCACCCCGCGGTACAAAATCCAATCCAGCTGCAATTCCAATGTCCGACCATCGGGCAGCGGTTTGCGCCGCGTCATTGCACTGGCCGGCTGCCATGCATAACCGGCAATACGTGCCGCTTCAAACAATGGCTCCCGCTCGGTCATTTCTTCCAAGTGACTGCGGCAAATCTCCGGATTGTCCGCAAGCAGCCGAATCACATCCGTGTCCCGTCCGTCAAAGGTATTTGTATTGAGATCACCGCCAATGATGACGGGCAATCCATCAAATACCCGTGCAGCATGTTTGAGTACTGCCTGCATTTGTTCCCGCCGTCCGATACCATCCGTCCGGTTTTCCAAATGCACTGACACCGCACCAATTTCACGATCACCTAAGTCCAGTCGTGCAAAAACCGCACACCGGCCACCGATCCGGGTCTGCCGGTCGAAATACCAATTATATGCCTCGGGTAAGCGCAGCACCTCCGACCACACAATCGGCCAACGGGACAGCAACGCATTGCCATGGAATCCTTTCTCCTCAGCTCCGGCGCTGAGCTCGACGAATTCCAATCCAAATACCGCGTGCATGCCTAACCGCTCAGCCAGCACTCTGGTGGTATTTCCACCGCCCGACCGGATACATCCGTCATCGAGTTCATTGGCAAAAATCAGATCGACCGGTCGGCAATCCGGACAGTCCAGCAAAAAATCCGCGCATGCATCTGCATATGTGCCGCGTTCCAGATTAAATACCGCCGCATACAGCATCCGATCAGGCATTGGATGGTAAGCTGGCCCGTCAATATGTTCTGTGTGTGTGAACTGGGATATCTCTGACATAATCTGCGCCTGCGATTGCTGCGCAAGCCTTTTTCCCAGTGCAATTCTCTTTTGAAATTCCAATTTTTCCATGTACATTTTCCGCCTTTCAGCGCACCGAACGCGCCCGGCAAGTGCCACGAATCATCAGCTCTGGTTTGAGCACATCCACCGTCTGTTCGGTACTGCCCCCAATCTGTGCCAGCAGCCGCAAAACTGCCGTATGGCCAATACGACCTTTATGCTGCGAGACCGTGGTCAGGTTGATGCGCGGCAGATCGGCATACGAAATGTTATCAAACCCCATCAATGACAGCTGATCGGGAATTGCAATTCCGCACTCATCCGCCGCCTGCAAAACCCTCAGGGCAATCCGGTCAGAGTAAGCAAAAATCGCATCGGGCAGATCTTTTTCGCGCAGAAGATGTTCGATCATACGATCGGTCTGCTGAGCACTATCACACTCGACCAATTCCTGTGCTTTCGTATCGGCTGTCTCCTCCATCGCTTTGCGAAATCCCCGCACGCGATATTGCCGCGTCAATGAGTCGGTATGTCCACCCAAAAACAGGATATTGCGATGCCCTAAACACAGCAGATACCGTGTCGCCTCATACGCGCCGCGCTTATTGTCGACTACGACATAGCTGCATGTGTCACTATGGTTGTTGCCCAGATAAATATGCGGGACACTTTGCAGCATCTGCTCTAGCTGCCGTGCCGAAGTGACCGAAACCGGAGCTAAGATCACACCATCTACCTGTTGAGACAGCAAGCCGTCCAAGGCTTCAGATTCTCGCACCGGATCACGCAGCGAACTGCATACCAGTACACGATAGCCGTTTTCCCTAGCGGTCTCCTCGACCGCTAGGGCTACACCGGCAAAATAATCATTTGAAATATCAGGTACCAAAAGTCCAATCGTTCGCGTTTCCCGTCTGACCAGTCCGCGTGCCGCAATATTGGGTATATATCCCAGTTCCTTGCACGCCGCGTTGACCTGTGCCTTGGTCTGCGCACTGATCTCCGGACGATCATTGAGTGCACGGGATACTGTAGAAAAGCTGACACCCGCGCGGGCGGCAACGTCTTTGAGTGTCACCCGTTTCATGCCATCGTCCTCCTTATCCCCACAGATTCGTCCACTTGCAGCGGCTGAGTCTGTGATAAATACTCCAGCTAATCAGGTTGCCGATTACTGCAGGTCCCAAGCCATAGAGTGACACTAGGTAAATCATGTTCACACGCGCGGTGGAATCAAGTGCCAGTGCGGCAATGTAAAACATCATGACCAGAACGGCAAGTCCGGCAAAGCTGTATGGCACGACGCGCTTGTCCCGGAGGAAAAACAGCAGGCAGCAGCACAGGGTCCCTACAAGGGCAATCAGAACAATTTGTACCGCAGTCAGAATGGTTTGGTTTTGAATGGGTAAAGATTGCAGCGGGACGGTCAGCAGCGCATAGGCTAAGCCAAAGATCACCGCAAACAGCAGCGCACCGAAGAAATAGGACAGGATGCGCGGGCTCTTGCGCTTACCTTCCTTTGTGAAAAACAGACTCATTTTGTGTCTCCTCCTTTGCAGTGATCTTGTCCGTCCCTCTGCTTACTTTTTATCCAAGCAGTGTCCAGAAATCACGGACAACGTTGATATTGTCGTAAATTGCAACCGGATCGAACGCCGAGACATTCAGCTCCTCGTACGGAGTCGAGCCTTCTGTGGGTTCGATATCGTCACGAACCGGCCAGCCGCCCAGGGTATTAAAGGGTTCATAGCCGCTCAGATCGCCGTCGGTGCCGCCCAGCATGAAGCGGATGAGCAGCTTGGCAGCGTTCGGATGCTCGCAGCCTTCTACAACGTACAGAGTGTTGATAGCCGGGATACCAGTCGTCGGATACAGGTTGATGGGTGCCAGACACCAGTCGTTATCGATATTCTTGCGCAGCTTGGACGATGCACAGAAGCCGATCGGCGGATTCGTCTGTCCCTTGGTACCGACTGCCTCGGCAATCTCATCCGAAGACGAGGTGAAAATCGGTTCATTATCGTGCAGGCGTTTGAGGAACTCATAGCCGGCGTTCTCACAGCCCTCACTCAGAGTCAGCTCTTCGCCCGTCAGTTCCTTATATGCTGCTGCCAGCTGATCGGGTACATCGCCCGTGCAGAAGCCAGCGATCCAGGAACCCCAGGATACGTTATCGAGCGGGTTCTGCATCATAATGCGTCCCTTCCATTCAGGCTGGGTGATTTCCCAGATGTTGCTGACGGGTGCACCGTCCGGGTAAGCTTCCGAATTATAGAACAGCTGGGTCAGTTCAATATACAGCGGAACCTGTGTCTCGGTATACACCGGATCAATATGCTCTGAAATATCGGTCGGCAAGTAATTGTAGAAAATCTTGTTCTGTACGTACTCGTTCCACAAAGAACCATCCTGATCCTTGATATGTACGACATCTGCGGTGTGCTGTCCGGCCTCGTGTTCACGGGTCACCTTCTCAAGCAGCTCATTGGTAGAGATATCAAAGGATTCACACTCGATTCCCGGATACTTAGCTTCGAATGCCTCGGCAATCTTAGTGCAGCGCGAGGAAATCGAGTAGAAGGTGACCTTGCCCTCCTGCTTGGCCAGCTCATAGAGCTCTTCTTCGGTCTGATCCATGTTGAAGATGTCGGCATTGGCCTCCCATTCGGTCTCACCGTTCTCATTGACCTCTGCCGTCTCGGTCTTGCCGCCGCACGCGGTCAGAGACAAGGTCATAACGGCTGCTAACGCTGCGGAAATCCATCGTTTATGCTGCAACATTGATTTTTCCTCCTTTTTTCTGCGTATCAGGTTATATGGTTTCTAAATTATGACTCAACGGGAATACTTGACCAGTCTTTCACTCTGTTTGTCAAAGACGTTGATCTTCTTGGTATCCAGTGCGACATAGACGGTCTGGTCAGGGTTGTAATGAGTAATACCCAGGGCCTTGATGACCATTGTTGTATCGTCCTTCTTGACCGTAATCAGGGTCTCAGAACCCGCCGGCATGGAGGTGTAAATATGCGCCTCTATATCCGCGGGCGACAGGCGTGCTGTGTTGATGCACAGCTGCTCGGGACGAATGCCCAGAACCACTTCACCGCTTCCGTTTGTAGGAGCATCCTCGGTCATATCTTCACGCGAGAAGATCATATCACCCAGCGGACCATGCACGCGCATGCCCTTTGCGTCGTACTCTGCCTGTGCCTGTACAAAATTGATGCGCGGATTTCCGATGAAATCAGCAACATACAGGTTGCACGGGTTGTTATACAGTTCAAGCGGCGGCGCGATCTGAATGATGACACCTTCACGGAAAATTGCGATCTTGGTCGACATGGTCAGTGCCTCGGTCTGGTCATGCGTAACGTAGATCATAGTCGTGCCGGTCTCGGTGTGCAGACGTTTGAGCTCGCTGCGCATGTCTACACGAAGCTTGGCATCCAGGTTGGACAGCGGCTCATCGAGCAGCAGCAGGTGAGGTTCGGAGGCAATCGCACGGGCGATGGCGACGCGCTGCTGCTGACCACCGGACAGCTCGGAGGGGTAACGGTCGATGTACTGCGCAATCTGCATACGCTTCAGTGCCGACTGTACACGCTTTTCCTGCTCTTCCTTAGACAGTTTCTGAATTTTCAAACCAAACGAGATATTCTCACGCACGGTCATGTGCGGCCAGAGTGCGTAGGACTGGAATACCAGATTCAGTCCGCGTTCACTCGGCGGTGCGAAATGTGCCTCGGCAGCGTTGACGATCTCCTTGCCGTCAATGTGAATGGTTCCGCCCTGCGGCTTTTCCAAGCCGGAAACAACACGCAGCGTGGTTGTTTTTCCGCAGCCAGACGGGCCGAGCAGCGTCATGAAATCGCCGTCTTCGATCGTCAGGTTAACGTCCTTCAAAATATGGTTTTTGCCGTAATATTTATCAATATGCCGCAGTTCAATCTTGCTCATAATCGTTACACTCCCTCATTTCTATTTCTGCCTGTCATTGTACTTGTGTCCGGTCATCAGCCGCCCATGCTCTTTGCCAAGTCAGCATCACCGAAGATGTTCGCAATCGCGTAAACCAAAAATACGATGGAGAACATAACAATCGCGACGCAATCCGATGCCTGAGGCGAGTTGCCGTTGGCGTACTGGAATGCCAGATACGGTAGCGTTGTGGTCTTGGGGGTCATAATCAGGATAATCAGGTCGAGTTCCTTCATGATCGATACGAAGATCAGCATGAAGCCCGAAATGAAACCGCCCTTGGACAGCGGGAATACGATGCGTGCAAAGCGCTTGAAGAAGCCAGCGCCCACGATAGAGGCTGCCTCTTCCAGCTCGCCGCTGATCTGGAGCATGTTGCTCGTACCGGCACGCGATGCAAACGGCAGGTGCTTGACAACCGAAGTCAGCGAAATCAGAGCGAATGTACCATACAGCGACGGAATAATGGTCACACCAAAGATGGTCTGGGGCGTGGAGAACATCGAGAGGAAGATACCGCCGAATGCAACCGACGGAATCAGGTACGGAATGAATACCAGTTGTTCCACGATTTTGCCGTGCAGCTTTCCGCGACCCTTTGCACAGATATAGCCTAGAATCTGGCCGAAGATCGTACCGAGAATACCGGTAACGAAGGTAAGCTTGATCGAGTTAAGCAGTGCGTTGATAAAGTCATCATTCTTAAAGATACCAGGCAGACCTTCCATAATGGTCGGATCCGGGTCACCAATCCAATAGTGCAGGGTGAAGTTGGACAGTGCATAGCTACCTTCACGGAGCATAAAGGATTCCAGAATGAGCAGCAGAATAGGCATCAGAATACCGACGATAAAGAACAGAATGAGTACGATCGTAATAATGGGCTTATGCATACCCAAACGGATTTCGGTCGAGCGTCCGCCTTTGCCGCCGATGGTTGCGTAGGATTTACGCGAACCGATCAACTTCTGGTTCATAAAGACCGAAATCGATGCGATACAAATGAGGATAAGTGCCATTGCAAACGCGGTTTCGGTGTTCTGTGACTTGTTATTCATATAGAGCTGGCTGGACAGGGTCACAAAGTTGACCGGATTGCCCAAATAGTTGATAACACCAAAGGTACCAATCGCCTTGGAGAAGGTCAGGATGACTGCCGACAACATGGCAGGCAGTATGAGCGGGAAAGTGATCTTGCGCAGGATCATCATTTTGCCTGCGCCCTGAATCTCGCCCATCTCCTCAAGTTCGGAGTTGATCGAATTGAGCGCTGCCGAAACCAGCAGATATGCGTATGCGTAATAGTGCAGCGAAAGCACCAAAATGATAGCAACCGGGCCGTATGCCAACCATTCCGGAACGTTAACACCCAAGCTGGTCAAAAATCCAGGTGCGCCACCGATACGCTCGGTCTTAAACATAGTCAGCCACGCCTGCGACTTACACCAGGAAGGAATCATGTACGGGATAATAACCGCAAGCGAGAAAAACTTTTTAAACGGCAGGTCGGTGCGAACCATGAGCCACGCGAGCACCGAACCAAGCGTAATCGCCAGAACCGAGACGCAAACACCAATCAGCAGCGAATTGAGCAGCGGCTGGAGCAGCAGCTTACCCGTCAGTTCACTGGCCAGCAAGCGGTGCCAATAGTAAAGAGTGAATTCGCCGGTCGTACCGCCTGCCGAGCGTGCATCACGCTGCGCCAGTACAAAGGTGGTCGAGATCATGTCCAGCAGCGGCAGCACAATCAGATAGGTCAAAAGGACAATCGCGATCAGTACAATAACGTTGTACGGATTGGTCACAACCTCCAGAATCTGATTTTTGATCCGTTTTGATTTGGAATAGCTTTGAATCTCCGCATTTGTTTTCATCAATATCCTCCCCTTTCCTGACCGATTCACATGTTAGGTCAAGTGATATCTTTTTTGTGATCGTCCTGCAAAACAGGAATAATTTCCATCAAATTCTGAATCCGTACATCGGGTTCAAATCCAGCGTCCCGAAATGCCTGATCCTTATGGTAAGTACGCGGATTATCAATCTGGATCATCAGCGGCCACTCAGCCCATCGGGCACCGCGCACATCGCGCGAAATCGTATCCCCTACATAGCAGGCCGCCTGCCGGTCAACTCCAGCCTCTTTGAGTGCCAGATCAAAGATTTCCCGACGCGGCTTACGGATACCGCATTCACTGCTAAGCGTGAGCGTCTGAAAGTATTCTGCAATTCCGTATTCTTCCAGAATACGCGGCACAAACGTCCGACTCATAATGTTAGAAATGACTCCGAGCTGATAGCCCTGTGCTCGAAGCGTCTCCAGCATTTCATGCAAACCTTTACGCGGCGTAATCTGTTTGCGATAGCGGTCAAACAGAAAACTCAGCTGCTCACTGATGGGTTCTAATCCCGGTACACCTGGCAGCATAAACTCTGTCCAAATCTGCTCTCCCGGCAGTTCTACCAGATGTTCTTCTACATATTTTTTGTATTTTTTAGCGCCGCAGTCTATCTTTTGCAGTAAATCATGCGGTGTTCCCGCCTCTATGCCATGTTCTTCCAGAAGCTCATGCACCAGATTGGCATATCGGACATCTTGTTCCGGTGTGGCATCCTGGACGTGAATTGTTCCGCCGATATCAAAAAATACCGCCTGAATCTTCACAACTACCCTCCTTTTTGCTTTTCCACTTTCCGTAAACGTTTCCAACATCTTTAATCAAATCTTATCACCAGGTTGTTTTCCTGTCAACGAGTTTTTACATTTCCTACGTTTTGTCCGATTTAGTTCTTTCTTTTTTGTGCGAATCGTACAATAGATTTTCTTCTTTTACCCTGCTATACTTGGTTTTATCGTAATACAATTTACGCAAACGATTTCGTAATGCATTTTCGAAAGGATGGAAGCACTATGAAGTATGATCTTATGTTTATTGGTCCCGCAACGCGTGACATCAACATCGATTATACCGGCCAAGTTGTCGAGGAAATCGGTGGCGCAGTCTATTTTTGCACTTACGCCGCGCGTTCTGCCGGCGCAAACGTGTACGCTTCTGTCAAGATCAGTCCCAACGATCACGATATCCTAGATGCTTTTGATTTGGACACTGACCACATCGCGCTGCTCCCCTCACAAAAGACTACGCTTATGCGCAATACCTACTTTACAGCCGATCGGGAACGCAGAAAAGCCGAATGTCTGGCACAATCCGATTCCATTCCGCTGTCTGATATTCCCGCAATCGACTGCAAACTTTACCACCTGGCAGGACTGCTCTACGGCGATTTTCCGTTGGAACTGCTGGACGGACTGAAAAAACGCGGTATGCTTTCAGCTGATATTCAGGGATTCTTACGCCATAACGAGGATGGCCAGATGAATTTTCACGACTGGAAGGTTAAAAAAGAGCATTTGTCCGACTTTGATTTCCTCAAAACCGACGCAGCTGAAGCTGAGATCCTGACCGGCACCGATGACCGACGCAAAGCCGCCCAGATCCTACACAACTGGGGTGCAAAGGAAATCCTGATCTCTCACAACCAGGAAATGCTGGTCTATGACGGTACCCAGTTCTACACTTGTCCAGTCAAAGCGCGCAATCTTTCCGGCCGTACCGGTCGCGGCGACACCGTATTCGGTGCATATCTAGCACAACGTGTTCAAAATATCCCTATCCCCGATGCCCTGCTCTTCGCCACTGCTGCCGTTTCCCTCAAAATGGAATCTCCCGGCCCACTCCGTGCTTCCACCGCAGAAGTCTGCGCATATCGCGATACATTTTTCAAATAATCGTTCTTTCCCGATTTCTTCTCCCAAAAAACTTGTATTTTTCCGCATTTTTCAGTATCATAATGTTAAGAAAAATTTGATAGGAGGATTCGGGAGATGAAACGTGTTACCATCAAAGACATCGCACGCATCGCAGGAGTATCCTACGCAACCATTTCCCGCGCACTCAGCGGTTCCAGCGAGGTCAGCGAACAGACCCGCAAACGAATTCTGGAAATCTGCAAACAGGAGGGCTACCGTACCAACGCACTTGCACGCAGCCTGACCTGTAGCAAAACCAACGTCATCGGTTTGGTTGTTCCGGACATCACCAACCCATTTTATGCAGAACTTGCGCTCGAAATCGAAACATTTGCACGGCAAATGCATTATAACGTTATGCTGTGCAACAGCATCCACTACGAAAATAACATCGGGGAACTCATGGACTTCCTGATCAGTCATCAGGTCGACGGTATCATTCTAGGCAGCTCACGCAATGAGGCGCGCGCCTGCCTGCACGAATACCACAAGACCATCCCTTCGGTGCTTCTGGGTGCATCCATCTCTGATGAAGATGAATATTGTGTCAACGCCGTCAGTGTGGACAATCGCGCCGGCGGACGCATGGCTGCTGAATATCTGCTCGGACTAGGTCATCGGGATATCACCTATCTTGGTTTCCGCCCGTCCAGTATTACCCACCAGCTGCGCTATCACGGTTTCCTGTGTGCAATGGAACAGCGCGGTTTGACCCTCAACGTGATCGAAAACCCAGAAAACAGTTCTTCACTCCAGGCCGGTTATCAACTGGGCAAGCAGCTTTTTGCCCAAGGGCTGACCTGTACTGCGATTTTCGCTGCAACCGATTCGCTCGCACTCGGCGTCATCCAGGCGGCAGATGAGTTCAACATCCGTATCCCGGAAGACGTTTCGCTGCTCGGCTTTGACAACATCAGCTATGCGGCGCTGCCCAAGATCACACTGTCCACCATCGGCCAGCGCAAATCTGCTCTGGCCGAATCCGCAGTGCGTCTGCTCGTCTCACTGATTGAGCAACCATCCAACGATGGATACGCACATCACATGATTCGTCCCGCGCTGATCGAGCGTCATTCCTGTGCTGCGCCACAGCTTACTAAACCTACACCCTAAAAATGCATTAAAAAAGCCGGACATTTGTCCGGCTTTTCCTGTTTATAATCATTGTACCTTCATTCCCAGTCACTTTTCACAATCTCCCGTATCCTTTTGATTCATCCTCACAGTTTGCTTATCTATTCTCCACAAATATACAATCTCTCGATTGTATATTTCGTACACGTTTACGATTGCGTTTTTCTTCAATTTATCATATGATATTACTCAGAAAAAATAAAATATTGAAAGGTTGACTGACATGAAAAAGAATTTTTCCAACTTCCTGACCAAGATGGCAATGTTTGAGCTGGGCTGCGATCCTGGTCTGTCCAAGATGTTCGCGCACAATGACCGTCGCTCCAAGTAATTTAAAAGCGCTCTGTAGCCTGTACAGCGCGCTTTTTTCTTGTCTTTCGCCAAAAATTCGATTGACATTGCACATGCAATCGACTATACTAAAAGAAAAACCTGGCTGTGCATTTCATCCAGGTATTTTTTATTCCCTTTATCGTAAACGTTTTCGTTCTTTTCCATCATCGTAAAGGGAGATGAAATCCTTGCATGCAATTTTCTGGATATTGACCTTATTGGTCTTCTGTTTTACTTACGTAAACGGTTTTCGTGACGGCTGCAATGTCGTAGCGACACTGATCGCCAGCCGCTCCATGAAACCAGCTCCTGCCCTGCTCTTTGCGTCCATTGTCGAACTCCTCTCACCCTTCACCGTTCTAATCATTGGCTCAAGCGTGTCCGGTACCATCCAGAAACTCATCGATCCGGCGGCTTACACTGCATCCCACGCTCAGACCATCGGACTGTTGTTTTTATCCTCCGGTCTGATCGCCGCTATTATCTGGAACCTGAGTACCTGGTTCTTCGCCATTCCGTCCTCGTCCTCCCATGCTCTCATCGGTGGCGTTGTCGGCGCTGGTATCATGGCCTTCGGCTGGCAGTCTGTGTCATGGGGATACTTCTGGACCCGCGTGGTTCTGATGATCTTTCTAACCCCACTGCTCAGCTTTGCGGTCGGCTGGCTCATGATGAAAGCGCTGCTGCGTCTTGGCCGCAGCATGTCCTCCCGAGCTGCCCCGTTTTTCCGCTATGCACAATACGTAAACATGGTTTTTCTGGCCTTCAATCACTCATTCAATGATTCTCAGAAGTCAACTGGTATTCTTATGATCCTGATTGGTATTTGCTTCGGTACATCACCTGAACAGATTCCCCTCTGGGCAATCGGCAGCGCTGCTTTTGCATTGGCACTCGGCATCCTGACCGGCGGCCTCAAGATCATCAAAACCGTGGGCACCGGTATCTATCGCGTGCGCCCCATCCATTCATTCACCTCACAGTTGTCTTCCGGACTGGTCATCTTGGGCGCATCGGTTATTGGCGCACCAGTCAGCGCCAGTCAGATCGTCAGCTCATCCATTATCGGTGTGGGTGCCGCTGAGCGCTATAAAGGTGTCAAATGGAACGTTGCAGGTAAAATTCTCATTTCCTGGATCATTACCGTCCCCATCGCAGGCGCCATCGGCGCTGTGCTACTGGCTGTCCTGCGGCTGATCTTTTTATAAGTTGGGAGGCTCTACGATGTTACACAAAAAACCAAAAACCAATTTCTATACACTGCTCATCGAACAAGCCGAATGTACGGTCAGCGGTGTCAAGCTGCTGTGCGCATACTGCAATCATCCTGAGGAGACCCGCGGCGATCAGATCAAGGAACTCGAGATGCTGGGTGACCGTAAGCGCAGCCGTCTGATCGCAGCAATTAACGACTCCTTTATTACCCCCATTGATCGTGAAGATTTGTTCCGCCTGTCCGGTACCATCGATGACGTGCTGGACTATGCCTGGTATGCAGTCAAGGAACTGCGTATCTACCACATTAACCCCGATCCTGCAATTGGTGATATGGCAAATCTATTGCTGCAAATGGCCCAAAGTCTGCTTGACTGTCTGCGTATGCTGGAACACAATCCTGTGCAGTGCAATGAGCACGCTGTCCAGATCAAGAAAATGGAAAACCGTCTCAATGCCCGCTTTCATCAAGCAATGAACGATCTGTTTGAGCAGGACGATATCCGCACCATCCTCAAATACCGCGAGGTCTACGCTCACTTCAACCACGCATCGGATAAAGGCGATCATGCGGCCGACCTGTTATTGGATATTCTGGTGAAACGCTAAATATGTAAGCAATAAACTGAACCCGAAGGAAATCCCTTCGGGTTCTATTTTTATACACCAACGGTTTTATAAAGGAGCATCAAATACTTCTTGATACATCCGGCTTATGCCAACTGTCTTAAAAATTCTGCCATCGCGCTCATCGCCTCTCCTGCACTCTTGAGCGGGAACATCTGGAATACATGCCACATATCCGGCCAGCTTTGCAGGACACTAGGAACGCCCGCTGCGATCAATGCTCTATGCAGTCGCTCGGAGTCAGAATAAAGAATCTCCCGTTCTCCGACTTGAATCAGAACCGGCGGCAATCCGGACAGCTCTGCAAACAAGGGCGAAAACTGCGGCTGACTATAATCTGCATTCGGTACATACGCGCTGCGTACCGCCTGGATATAGCTTCCGGTCAGCATCGGGTCTAATGCTTCCCGCTGGATGTAAGAGTCCCCGCTCGCGGTCATATCCGTCCAGGGCGAAAAGAGAATGAGCCGACTGGGTAAAAAGCGTTGCTCTGCCCTGAGTGCAAGCGTCAATTCCAGCGCAAGATTTCCGCCTGCGGAATCTCCGACGACAATCACGTCTTTGGCGCCCCAGCCCTGATGCATGAGGTATTCCCAGGCTTCGAGTGCATCTTCCAGTGCGGCGGGGTACGGCGCTTCGGGTGACAGTCGATACTGAAATGCTAAAACTTCATAGCCGGTCACGCTGGCCATCTTCGATGCCAGTACTCTGGCATAGCCCAGATTGCCGCTCGTGTATCCGCCGCCATGACAATAGAGAATCACTTTGCTCTTGTCATGTCCGCGTTCCGGACGCACCCAAGCCATAGGCATCTCACCCAGGACAAATGGTTCCCAGCTAAACCCAATGGGAGGTGATACCAGCCGTCCCAAAACTTCCCGACTTTTTCTCTGACGGTTCAGACTTTCTGCGTCCATCTCATCGGGAGACGCTGCACTATGGATTGTTTTCAGCGCAGCCATCATGGCCTCGGTCATTTTTTGACTCAGCAGCTCGACTTTTTCCTGCCGGTTCTTTGCTGTATTCATTTTGGAATTCATATAGAATCCACCTTTCCTGTACGATTGTATCGTTTTATTCTGACGGATTGTAGGACGAAATGCGGTTGTGGCATCAGTATAAACCTAGATTTTGCAAAACCACTGTCTTATGGATTGAGCTGACAGATCACCCAGTTGAGATAGCCCGCAAAGCCAACCCAGAGCAGATAGGGTATCTGCATTCTGGCCGCCAAGCGGCTGATCGGATGGAAGGCGAGAATCATCAGGAAAATGAAGACCCATAGAACGATTAAGCAGGCCAGCGCTGCAGAATATGCGCCAAATCCAAAGAATAACAAGCTCCAGGAGAAGTTCAGCACAAGCTGCATGGACCAAAGGAACACTGCCGTCTCAAACCCTTCTCCTTTTCTCCTGACAACATCGGCAAGTCCCAAGCCCATTAAGATATAAAGTACGGTCCAGACGATTGGAAAAACGTATCCCAGCGGTGTGAGCGATGACTTTTCCAGCAAAGGATATATAGTTTCAATACCCGGTGCGGCGAAATAGCCAGCCAGTGCACCTACGCCCAAGGTCAACAAGGGGAACAGGAGATATCCAAGTTTTTTCATCACAAACCTCCTCGGCTATGCATGTACTCGTGTTGACCATACGCCAAGCAGCAGTACAATTGCGGCTGTCATCAGATAAATTCCCCACACCGTAGCGAGTGCAAACCAGCTGAAAATCGGATTGACACACATGAACAAACTCAAGAGCACATTCAAACTGCCGCCCAGTGCAGTCCATCCGCGTCCCGGTGTTTTGGGTGTTTCCGACAATGCTGCTGCAAGCTGACTCAGTCCAATCAATGCCGTAAGCACGCCCACCAAAAAGGAACTTGCCATAA
>OLRK01001150.1_pt1 | contig 24210 bp, 20 predicted proteins | sample 1672911 | NCBI WGS metagenome assembly OLRK01 (sample SAMEA3136736, study PRJEB25190) | human gut metagenome | biome: human gut; feature: human-associated habitat; material: faeces | place: Austria | collected 2013 | reverse complement strand
CTGGTCCGCCGCGGCCGCAGCCGCCTGCAGGAACCGGCGCTGCCGGAGGTTCCGCGGGGGTAGGGTGCGGAGACTGTACCAGCTCTCACCATGTTGCCCGGAGGGGGCTTGAGCCGAAAGCTTTCGCGGCATAGAGGACGCATTTCCCACGACGCAAAAAAGAGACGATCTGCTAAAGGCAGCAACTCATAAGGAAATATTACAAAAACTATGAGTTGAGCCAGGTAAACGGAAAATAAAAAACTCTATGTGATTGAGAAAATCTTTCGCATAGAGTTTTTCATGTTAGTGATATTATTTTTGATTTTTCAGCGTTTGTGGAACGCACAGCCATCGCCGCAGGCGATGATCTCAGGGGTTTGGGGATATATCACCAACAAGCATTTTGGGCAGAAATCCCGGGAACGGTTTCCTGCCTAAAATACGCAATCTTACGGAAGATTGCATTGCTTGCCGATATATTTCTCGAAAGATAAGCGATAACTTATTTAGTTAGCTTGGCATTGATTTAGGACATTTATCATTTAATAAAAAATTAAAGTATAAAGTATTTATTTTTCTCGGAGCTGGTCTCTGTATTTTTTTGGGGACATACCATGATGCTCTCGAAAAACTTTCCCGAAATAGCTCGCGCTGTTAAAGCCACATGAAATAGAAATATCTGACAGGGTTCTGTCTGTGCTTGCAAGCAGTATGGTGGCTATGGATAGTCGATATTCTGTAAGATATTCAATCGGTTTTTTCCTTAAAACAGTCTGAAAACAGCGAAAAACCTCGGTTCTGCTGATAGCGGCTGTTCTTGCCATATCGTCTGCGCTGATGCGCTCACCATAATGTGCATGAATAAAAGTCATAATCTTTTGTAAGCGCTTAGTCTGAGTACTTTTTGAAATAGGTGTGAGCAGATTTTTGTTTGCACTTATTTGCTCTACCAATAAGCGGAATATTTTACAAACAGCTTCCATGCAGCGAAGTTCGTATGTTTGTTCTGTCCTGTTTATTTCATATAACTCTTTTAGGCCGGACAAAATGGCAGCGTTGGACGGATTGCTTTGTGCAAAAACCAAACATTCCGTCCCCGATTCCAGTATAGGGTAAATATTCTGATGATAAATGGTACGAAAAGATTCTGTATTAAAAAAATTAGTCGGCAAGATGATGCCTGCCATCACTGTACCCGGTTCGAGTCCTTTGACACTGTGAAAGCATCCGGCATTCAGGAAAATACCATCGCCTACGGAGATTTTATGTACTGACAATTGCTCGTGTTCATTATAAATCGTGTATTCTACAACGCCTTGCAAAACAAGTCCAAACTCAAATTCGTCATGCCAATGACAACCCCATTCTCTGTGCAAATAATCGTCGAAATGGTCGCTGCAAACAGCAAGCGCAAGAGAGTCGCTGTCATATAATATATTTTCCCGAAAATTTTCCGCAATTTGAAGCGTCTTATACTCCATGAGTTACCTCCTTCTGTGAAATGGAACGATTTTTACAAAAATATGTACTATTCTCTCTTTGGTTCGCTCAATATCGGTATTATAATCATATTATGCGCAAATGTCAACAAAAGGAGGCGGTACGTTATGAACAAAGTCATTACCATCAGCAGGGAATTTGGAAGCGGAGGCCGGGAGCTGGGAATGCTTATCGCCCAGCGGCTGCAGATCCCATTTTACGATAAAGAGCTGATTTCCCTTGCTGCTCAGGATAATACCCTGTCGGCTGAAGTAGTTGAACAATATGAGGAACATTTGCAATTAAATACACTTTGGAGCGCAGGACAAAATCTGCTCCCATTTTATCAGCAGCCCATTACGGATCAGATTTATTTTAGGCAATGTGAAACGATCCGGAACCTGGCGGCAAAAGGCTCTTGTGTCATTGTAGGGCGCTGTGCTGACAAGGTGCTGGAGGAAGCGATCCATATTTTTGTCTATGCGGATCTGCGAGCGAGAGTAGAGCGCAAGATCCAACAGGGAGTTAACGGCCCTGCGCAAGAGGTGGAACATCAAATCAAGGAAACCGATCAAAAGCGAAGCCGCTATTATGAGCATTATACAGATTCCAAGTGGGGATCTATGAGAAACTACCATCTCTGCATCGACACCACATACAATTCTTTGGAAAGCTGCGCCGATGCTGTGGCTGTCTTTGCAGAACATTTCAGGAGGTAAATAGGATGGATTTGCTGAAAAGCCCAATCAAGAAATTATACAGGAGTTATTTGGTTCCGTCATTATCCGCAGCAGTTGTAACTTCTGTCTATGGGTTTGTGGATACGATTGCCATTGGACAGGGTGTGGGGCCGGACGGGGCTGCGGCTCTGGCCATTGCGCAGCCGATTTTTGGCGTTGTCTCATTTTTCGGTTTGCTTTGCGGTATCGGTGGCAGTGTATATTTAGGTAAGGCCCGCGGCAAGCAGAAAATGGAGAAATCAAATGCGTATTTCTTCGCTTCGCTATGCCTTGCCGTTGCTTTAACGCTGATTGCATGGATCACCTTTACTGTATTTTCGACCCCAATTTATACATTTTTTGGCGCTACCCCCCGATTGATGCCCTATGTGCAGGATTATACAAACTGCATTGTCTGGACTATGCCATTTTTCATTCTGTCAGCGTATCTTTCCTGCATAGTACGCAGCGATGGCGCCCCCAATCGAGTGATGGCAGCAGTGGTGATTGGCGGCGTATTCAATATTTTTGGCGACTGGTTCTTTGTATTCCCTATGAATTGGGGAATGACAGGCGCAGCATTGGCTACCGTACTTGGTACTGTACTCCAATTTATTATACTGTGTAGCCACTTTTTCACAAAAAATTGCCAGCTTCGGGTTGTAAGACCTTTCCGTATATTGAGAGCATTCCGTAATGTATTGCTTGCCGGTATCAGCTCCAGCGCCGTCGCTATTTCCTTTATTATACTGACGGTCATCCTCAATAAACAGGTGCTTGTCTATGGCGGAGAATCGGCTCTGGCGATTTTTGGCGTTGTTATTTCCTTCTCCAACTTGTTCCAGAACCTGTTTGCAGGTGTGGGGCAGGCGATACAACCGATTGTTTCAACGAACTTTGGAGCCGGCTTAAAGCTGCGCATCCATGAGATTAGAAACCGTTCCATTTTTACCGCTTTGGTAATGGGAATTATCTTTGCTTTTGTAGGCGTGGCCTTCCCCATACAGATTATAAAGCTGTTTATTGCGGTAACCCCGGAAATTATAGAAATCGCCCCCGGCATCCTCCGGGTTTACTTCCTTTCCTTCTTCCTAATGGGCATCAATTTCCAGGCGATTTATTATTTGCAATCGGTTTTGATGACAAAGCAGGCCACCATTTTGGCTTTGCTCCGTGGCTTGATCGTCAGTGGAATATTCGTTTATACACTTCCATTGATATGGGGTGTCAGCGGCATATGGTGGGCAATGGTGATTGCAGAAGTCGTCTCGGTTGTTGCTGCATTGGTATTCTCGAAGCGTGCAGACAATTTGCCCTCCATGCAATGATGAAATTTATGAAAAGAGAGGTATTTTACAATGAATAGACCTTATATCACTTGTTATATGCTGAACTCACTGGACGGAAAGATCATCGGGGAATATTTCAATACAGAACGAGGTCGCGAATACATCGCCAAATATGAGCAGTTTCATGACAGGATGGACGCAAAAGCCTGTATGTTTGGGCGGGTTACTTTTATGGATTGGCCCTGGCAATTAGCCCCAGGAAACAAGGCGGAGCTTCCAGAAAATGTCCCCCCTATCGACCGGACGGACTATGTAGCGGATGTGAAGGCGGATAAATACTGCATCGCCATCGACCAGTCGGGGAAGCTGGCGTGGGGAGCGAATGTAATGCTTCGCGGCTCATCCGATATTTACACAAACCGGGTGGGCGACCATATCATTTCTGTCCTGACGGAAAGAGTTTCTGACGCCTATCTGCAATACCTCCGAAATATGAAAGTTTCCTATATCTTCGGAGGCAAGGAGACACTGGATTTCAAGCTGGTGGTTGAAAAACTGTATGCCCTGTTTGGAATCGACCATCTGCTCTTGGAAGGCGGCGGACATCTGAATGGTACTTTCATCCGGGAGGGTCTGGTAGATGAGTACACTGTGCTGCTGGTTGCCACGGTGGACGGCGGTTCTCCCAATGAGCCAGCCAAGACTTCTTTTGAGGCAAGCTCAAATCAAGAGCCGATGATTCCAGTTGATTTTACTGTGAAAAAGGTAGAAAAGATTGACGATACCGGTCTGCTGATAACATTTACCAAAAATAAATAAGAGACAATTTGCAAAGGAGAGGATTTTATGAAACGTATTTTAGTGATACAAGGTGGCGGCAGACCAAATGGAAACACGGCCCAACTCGTCGCTGCTTTCGTGAAGGGAACCGAAAGCGCCGGACACCAGACAGAAGTTATCTCGTTGCTCAAAAATGAAGTAAAGGACTGTCTGGGATGCAACGCCTGTCGCTATGGGAAACCCTGTGTGCAAAAGGATACTTTCAATGAAATGGTTCCCAAAATTAAATCGGCTGATTTAGTTGTGTTTGCTTCGCCGCTGTATTACTGGACATTTTCAGCCCGCTTGAAAGCCTTTATTGACCGCTTCTATTGTATGGCAGAGGAATGTGAACCTTCGTTGGGGAGGTATGAATCCTATCCTGTCAAAGACAGCGCCCTTCTGATGACAGCGGCAGATAACTTTTTTTGGACTTTTGAGCAGGCGGTGTCATACTATCAATTTTCATTGGTAAACTACATAGGCTTCCACGACCGGGGAATGATTCTTGCCGGGGGCTGCGGGGATACCAACGGAACAGGCAGGATCAAAGAAACGGAATGGCTTGAAAAGGCGTTTGCGTTTGGAAAAAATATCTATCCCAACGAGTAATATGGCTAAAAAGCTCAAAATAGAGAAGCATTGCATTTGACAATCGTTAGGTGGTGGTAATATGGGAAATTAGCTGTATTGGATATATCTGAAACCGGTGTACAGATTGGTGAAAAATTAGCACTCCTGCTTAACGAAAAGCAACAAAAAGAGCTTGCTCAATATCTTCTTGAGGATATAGTATCAATTGTTGATGCAGGTGCAAATTCAGCAAAGCATAACTGGCAACAGGATAGTCCTCTCACAGAAATACGGGAAGGCGATTTATACCTCTGCCTGGAACAACGGCTTGTAAAAGTCCGTGAACAGGAAATTTTTTTGACTGCAAAAGAGTTTGATATATTGTTTTTACTTGCCAGCAATCCGAAACAAGTGTTTACCTATGCCCTTATCATGGATTTCGTCTGGAACGAGGGCTATACCTACTATTCCCGGAAAGCAATTACCAACCATGTGAGCAATCTGCGCAAAAAATTAAAGATACGGCCGGACGATCCCAGCTATATTAAAAACGTTACCGGAATCGGATATAAATTTGCATGACTATAGATTCACACCATAGGGCAAAACCTGCGGTGTGAATTTTTTTGTATTTTTCAGGATAGACGGCAACTTTTTCCTGAAATATGTACTGAATAATGGAGGGAATTTTGCGTCTGCCCTTTTCTGACAAGGCTGATTATGAATTTTTTGTGAATTTTTCAAAATACCCCCGTAATTTTGTCCGAAAAATGTCCTGTATAGTGAAGGGATATTTTTTGACGGTCAGGAGGTGAAGTATATTAAAAATAAAATATGGGGCATGGATTACAGGCAGTACCGCAGGGCAAGGAAATTAGTCCATATGTGCTGCAATTATGACAACGGAAACTGCATCTTGCTGGATGACGAGGAGGAATGCGTCTGTGTTCAGAGCATTTCCTATTCACTTTTATGCAGATGGTTTCGGATTGCGGTTCTTCCACTGAACAAGCCTTTAGAGGCAGCCCTGTTACACAGGGACAGTATGAAGCGGTGTGTTGTCTGTGGTCAGCCGTTTCTCCCAGGTTCCAACCGGGCGAAATACTGCAAGCCATGTGCGTCAAAGGTGCACCGGAAGCAGAAGAATGCCAGCAACCGCAAAAGAAGGCTCCTATGCGGACAATTAGGAGTGAAAAATCCTTGATATTGCTAGCTGTTTCAACGCTTGTCAGTGGGGAGTCAGTATAAATCCCTTCTATGCCCGAAAAGCTGGCCTGAAACTGTCCGCAGAGGCAATTTCACCTATCCGGGATTTTCCCGATTAGGTACCTATCTGTTTCTCTTATAGTTCATGTATCCTCGCGTTCCCGCGCAAACGGGGTTATCCTGTCCTGGAATTTCAGAGACTGGAAAAGCGGACGCTCTGTACGGCCCCAAAATTGTCTTTCCGGCAGTGGGTATTCCGACCCTTTGGAGAGCCGGAAATTAGACGGAAATCAAAGAGAAATAAGTAAATGATAAAATAGTCAATATCAATCCAATCAATCAGGATGGATTGATGGAAAGGAAAATGTATGCAGAACAATATTTTTATCCCTTACAAAGCGGACTCAGCAGTGCCGCCTTATCTGCCGTTTCCACGATTTTTAATTCCATTGGATTTATCCAATGACGCCAAGGTGCTTTATGCCCTGCTTTTTGACCGGGCAGGCATTTCAAAGGAGAATGGCTTTATAGAAGCAGACAGAACTGTGCGGCTGTATTTTACCGTACAAGAAGCAAAGGAAAAGCTGCGCCGTAGCCGTCAGGTAACAACCCGCGCATTTCAGGAATTAGAGCGCAGTGGCTTGATTGTCCGCAGGAAACAGGGGCTTGGCAGACCGGCGGTAATTACGCTGAGGATTCCTGCAGGAAAGGAGGACTGACTAAATGGCAGAGAAAAAAGATTTAAGTACACTTCCGCAGTTTCTAAAACCGGAAGTGGCGGAACGTGTGGCAGAGCATTTCAAAGACGGCGCGTTTGAATTTGATTTTGATACCGGGGAACATATCGCCGTGGAGGGCAACACGGTTTACCATGTCATTCCCCATTATGCCGGTGACGGCGCGGAAAGCGTGCTGGACAAGCTGCGCCGGATGATTGCAAAAAATATGGAGGAAATATAAATGCGGGAGGCTGAAAAAGCAGGAAGAATACGTTATAATACAGGCAACCGTTTACCTGGCTGCTATCCCTTTTACGGGAGGAAAGGAGCTACTTATGAATCAGCAGCCAGACGTGTCCCCGAACGGGGGTAAAATTACAGCTTTATATTGCCGTTTAAGTCAGGATGATGCCCTTGACGGGGAATCCAACAGCATTACCAACCAAAAGGCTCTGCTCTCCAAGTATGCAGCGGAACACGGCTTCCGCAACACTATGTTTTTTGTGGACGACGGATTCTCAGGAACGAATTTTCAACGACCTGGATTTCAGGAAATGATGAAATATGTGGAGGACTATTCCGTGTCTACCATGATTGTCAAAGACCTGTCCCGGCTCGGCAGGGAGTATTCCTATATGGGGCGTTTGCAGGATTTCATTTTCCCGGCTTACGATGTCCGTTTTATCGCAATCAATGACGATGTGGACAGCGCCAAAGGGGAAAATGATTTCGCCGTTTTCAAAAATGTGTTCAATGATTATTACGCAAAGGACACCAGCAAGAAAATAAGGGCGGTTGTCAAAATGCGGGGAGAAGCCGGAGAACACCTTGCCAGCAATCCGCCTTATGGATATGTCAAAGACCTGCAGGACAAGAAGAAATGGATTGTGGATGAAGAAGCGGCTAAGGTGGTGCGGCGTATCTTTGATCTGTGCATTGCAGGGAAAGGGCCGATGCAGATCGCAAAAATATTGACAAATGAAAAGGTACTGACTGTTACCGCCTACCATGCAAAACAGAAAGGCTGGACAATGCCGGAGCATTTGTATCAATGGTGTGCAAAATCGGTTTCCGGTATTTTGGAACGGCGGGAATATACCGGCTGTACCGTCAACTTCAAGACCTATACCAAATCCCTGAAATTTAAGAAACGGCTGCAAAATCCAAAAGAAAACCAGCGGATATTTGAGGGAACACAGCCGGCAATCATTGAGCACGGACAATGGGAACGGGTACAGATTCTCCGGGAAAATAAACGCAGACCGACCAAAACCGGCAAGACAAGTATGTTCTCCGGCCTTGTCCGTTGTGCTGACTGCGGAGCTAAGCTCTACTATTGTACCTGCAACAGCTACAAAGATGATTCGCAAGACCATTTCGTCTGTTCCAATTACAAGAGCAATACTGGTTCCTGCCGGATTCATTATATCCGTGAAATCACATTGTATAAACGGGTGCTGGAATGTGTTCAACGGACGCTGACTTATGTTCGTGTATTTAAAGATGACTTTACACAGGAAATGCTGATGCAGGATGAAGCCAGCCGGAAAGCGGAACTGACGCAGAAACGAAAAGCCCTCTCCGGTGCACAGAAGCGTATGGAGGACTTGGATAAAATCATTCAGCGCCTTTATGAAGATAATGTATTGGGAAAACTGAGCGACCTCCGTTTCCAGAAGTTATCAGCACAGTATGAGACAGAGCAGGCAGAAATCCGATAGCTTTCCGAGACACTGGAGCGGGAAATCCAAGAAGAAGCTAAACAGGTTTCTGATGTGGGGCGTTTCTTACAGCTCGCAGAACGGTATTCCGATATACAGGAACTTGACGCCGCGACAGTCAACGAACTGATTGAAAAAATCGTCATACACAGCCCGGAGAAAATCGACGGGAGAAAACATGTGACGATTAAGATTTATTTTACTTATGTAGGCAAGATTCGGATTCCGCTTCAGAAACCGGAACTGCCTGCAAGTACGGAAAAACCGGCGTGATTTCCACCACGCCGGTTCTGCCGGGAAATTTCATTTACTTCCTTATGGGCCTCCGCCGAATCCCAGTCGTCTCTTTTTTATATGGCAGAAAACAGAAACCGGCGCACACTCGCGCCGGAGCGCGGCTGCATCAGCAGCCATATTCCTTTGGGCGGAGTCCGCCTCCTTACAGAGCATTCTCCTCCGCCCCATCCACATGATACTCCAAAATCGGTTTCAGCCGCCCGCTTCGGATCATCTCGCAGAAGATGGGCACCAGCTCCGGGTCGAACTGGGTGCCGGCGCCCCGCTCCAGCTCTTTTACCGCCTCGTCCACCGGCATACTCTGCTTGTAGCAGCGCTTGGACACCATGGCGTCGAAGGAGTCCACGATGCAGAGGATCCGGGCTGCCAGAGGGATGTCCTTTCCCGCCACCCGTCTGGGATAGCCCCGCCCGTCGTAGCGCTCGTGGTGGCCGATAACCGCCGGAATCACGTAGTCCATCAGGGGCAGATGACGGATAATCTCCACAGAGGAGGCCACGTGCTTTTTCATCACCTCATACTCCTCGTCCGTCAGCTTTCCCTTTTTATTTAAAATGTTTTCCGGAATGCCGATTTTTCCAATGTCGTGAAGAAGTCCCGCCTCCTTCACGATCTCCTGGAACTCCTCGCTGCCTCCCGCCTCCCTGGCCAGGGCCTCCGCATAGTGGGCCACGCTCTTGGAGTGCTGGAAGGTATAGTGGTCCTTGGCGTCGATGGCCGCCGTCAGGGCGTAAATGGTGGGGGCGTACTCCTCGTACTTGCTCCGGTGCTGATCCCTGGCGGCCCCGCCTGTCTTTTCACTGATAAACTGGTCGGAATACACCATGATCCCGTTCTTTCCCGTCCGTTTCACATGGTACACCGCCAGATCCGCGTTGGACAAAAGCTCCCGCGCCGTGGTGGCCGCGTAGGGGATGGCGCAGATGCCGCAGCTCACCGTCAGAGCTTTAAAATACGTATCGTCCTCTCCCCGCTGCCGGTTGATGTCATTGATCTGGGCGCTGATATTTTCTGCCAGGCCTCTGGCGGAGAAAATGTCGTAGCCCGGCAGCAGCACAGCAAACTCTTTTCCGCTGTAGCGGCAGGAGCGGCCGCTCTCCCCCACCGTTCCCCGGATGATCTGGGCAATGTGGCGCAGGGCCTCGTCCCCTTCCGCCTCTCCGTAAAGCTGGTTGTAGAGCTTAAAATCATCCACGCTGAAAATGATCAGAGCTAGGGACGAATTTTTATACCTTTCATAAAACTCATCCATGGTTTTGAGAAAATGCTCCCGGTTTAGCAGCCCGGTGAGCCGGTCCGTGCAGGCCTCCCGGTACGTCCGCTCATACATCCTGGAGTTTTTCACCGCGATGGAGCTCACCGACTGGATGGAACGGAGGAAACTGATGTCATCGTTGTCAAACCGCTCCCGGCGGCCCCGTTTTCCCTCTCTGGGGCCCAAAAATACCACGCCCACCAGCTCTCCGTTATCCTTCAGAGGCAGGAAGCACTCCACCTTCATGGCGTCGATCTGCTCCTTCTCGTCCTCCCACAGGGATTTGTACTCCACCGTGCGCTTAAAATCCCGCAGCAGCAGGCATTCTCCCTCCCACTCCATGATCCTCACAAGGGGATGGTCCCCGGTCATGGAAAAGCTGCGGTCGTCCAGGGGGCTGCTGCTGTACACCATGGGATAGCGCCCGTCCTCGTCCTCCACGCAAATGTAAATCTTCTTCACATTCAGCACGCGCTCCAGCACGGAAACCATGGCCTGAAAAATCTCGTTCATCCGCAGGCTGGAGGACACCGCCATGGTGTACTCGCTGAGTTTCTCCGTCCGGCTGGCCTCCTCGCCGATAAAAATGCGGTCAAAGAGCATTTTCATCACCAGGTAAATGAGCCAGGTGGCCACGGTGGTGACCACGACCACCACCATCACGCTGACTGAGCCCATGGACGGGATCTTCTCCTGAATCACCTCATTCATGGTCTGGGCCAGGTTGTAAAACGCCATCACGCTGATGCCGATGGCCAGGACATAGCAGCTCCCTCTGGAGCCGATTCCTGTGAGGGTAAACAGCCGCAGGCTGTACAGGCTGTAAAACATGATCACCGCATTAAATATGCCGGCTAAGATGTCCAGGGGGAAATTGTTGATCACGCTGATTCCCACATTTCCCAGAATCAGGATCACAATTCCCAGGAGAAGGGCGTTTAACTTTCCCGCCCGCTCCGGATCCCTCTTTCTCGTCTTTCGCACTAACCGGAACATATGGACCACAGCCCCCACGCACAGCCCGTACATGATGCAGACCTGAGGGCCCATATGGTATACAAAATACATTCTTCCGTTCGATTCCACCAGCTCCGGAGCCGCCAGAAACCACTCTGTGGCGAAGTTGATCACCGTGCCCGCCAGGAGCAGAATCCCCCAGAGCCTGTGGCTCCCCTTCGCGGGAATGCGGCAGAACTCCCGGATAAAGCAGAAGTAGGAGTAGGGCAGCAGCCAGATCCCCGCCAGGGATACGTGATACCAGAACCGGTAGGACGGAAGTACCTGCAGCCGCATGAGCAGGGAGCCGCCGGTCCACAGGATCATGGTCAGCAGCACCGCCATAAAGTTGAAAATCAGCCTGTTTTTCTTCGCGGGAAGGAATACGGCCATAAAAAACAGATAGCAGTACAGAGCTGCCAGCGAAATGTATACATACCCGCTCATCTTTGATGTCTCCTTTGCATATAAAGCTCCTCCTGCATCCGCACCATCTCCTTCACGTCATGAATGTCGGGATTGATGCGCCGCAGCTGCTTTCCCCGATACTCCCTGTAGCGGGCAAAGGTGCCGCATTTTAACACCGTCACCTTTAACGGGTCCATTCCCAGAATCCGTTTCAGGTCGTGGTAATCCTGATCCACATATTTAAAATAGATTGTCAGATGCTCCTTTAAGATCTCCCGGCTCACCGCCGAATGGACGGCCGCCTCCGGCGTCAGCTCCACATAGAGATGGAGATAAGGCCGCCCCTTGTCCGGGGTAAATTCCTTCAAAGCCGTCCAGTCCTGGATTCCCAGGCCGGAGAGCTGGATCACGTTTTCAATGGAGTTTTTCGAGATCCTGGTGAAACCGGCGATGTCGATGATGTCCGGAACCCGGTCGATGTACTCAAACCTGGGAATCCTGGTCTCGTCCTCCCGGCTGGTCAGCCCCAGGCAGCGGTACATATCCCCCACCCGGTATCTGGCGAAGGCACCGCCCTTTAACACGGTGAGAACGATCTCGTACACCTCCCCCGGCTGTACCTCGTCCATTAAAAGGGTTCTCGGCCGGTAGGCGGGATCCTCCATGTTCCGGCGCATTTCCTCCTCCGGGATAAACTCGTAAAAGCAGGTGTCCGGGAAGAAATACAGGCCGTTCCTGCTCCAGGTCTCAATGCCGATGCAGCTGGGCTCCGTGCCGGAAAACACCTCGATGGGCCGCACGCCCCACAGATCCTCCAGGTCGTCCTTGTAGCAGCGGTTGTCCGTCCCCGCGCACACGAACCCTTTTAAGGTAAACAGATCCTTCGGCTTTAAGTCCCGGTTCTCCCTCCGGCACTGCTTTTTCGCCTTCAGATAGCGAAGAACCATATCCGGGGACATGGACATCATCTTCTTCAGCTTGGAGCCGCCCTTTCCTCCTTCAGACATGGCGGCCACGCTCAGGCTCACGTAGTAGGCCACGCTTCCCAGGCCGAAGAAGAAGTCGATCCCCTTCTTCATTCCCATCTTAAAGCCCCGCTTGTTCCGCTCGGAGAACGTCATGTTCACCGCCTCCGACACCGGCGGCAGAAACTCCACGCTGATCTCATCCTTCAATCCCAGGGGGATTAACCCTGTGGTGTAAGGCAGAGGCGCCAGGGCATAGAGAAAGGTATCCCCCGGCTCAATGTCAAACTCCCCTTTTTTGCTGCTGGTGGAGAGGATCATGCAGGCCAGCACGTTGGTCTTGTAGGTCTGCAGCATCCCCTTGGTGTAGGGAGCCGTCTTAATGGGGTGTTTGCCACCCTCCCAGGTGGTCTGAATCCAGATAATGGGCTTTTCCGGCAGCATTTCCTCCTTCTTCATCAGCAGCACATCGGCGTAGTCGTCGTAAGTGGTGAGAGGCACCATATTCCGAAACTCCTCAATGGTCGCCGGCCGCCTCCCTCCCGTGATCTTCTGCCCCAGAGGGGAGACGCACCACAGGTCGATCTGCTCCTTCAGCAGGCGGTTCTGGATGGTCATATACTCCTCGATGGTCAGGTCCAGAAAGCCGCAGTATTCCTGCCAGATCAGCTCGTACTCCTTATTTTTCAGCTTTTCCTCAAATGTCATAGTCTCGCCTTTCTTCCAAGAGGCAACAGGAACGGAACCTCCTCCCTGTACCGGTCGTAATCAGAAAACTCTCTCACAAAAATCACCCGGTCCTGATACCATGCGTATAGCAGGTTCAGGGCCGAATAAAACATCCCCTGGGCCAGCTGCCTCTCTCCCGCCGCCAGGCCCAAAAACAGAAAGCAGAAAAAGAAGGCTAAAATCCCCGGATGGCGGCTTTTTCCGTAAATCCCCGCCCGGCACACCTTCCGGTTTCCCGCGTCCTGGCGGTACGTATCGTCAAAGGGAAGGGCAAAAAACAGGGCGTAAATCAAGGCCCACAGGCTGACGGCCCCAGGCGCCAGCCACAAAAGCCGAACAGACAGCCCCCGCGCCAGCGCGTCCCGCAAAAAGCCGGCCCCCAGCGCCACGAGCAGAAGGCAGCCGGCCGTGAAACATGGTTTCATCCAGGCCCGCCGCCAGAATACCCGGTTCCAGTCATACAGAAAAAACAGCCCAAAGGCCGCCAGCCCCAGAATCCAACCCGTCATCCTCATTCCTCCCTGATCCCGGCGATCCCAAAGGCCCCCGGACCTCCATGGCAGGAAATGACGCAGCCGATGGGAAAGGTGAGCACCCGCCTCACGCCCCGTCTGAGCGTCTCCTGTTTCAGCCGTTCCAAAAGCTCCAGGGAAAAGCCCTCCACATAAAACAGGATCATCTCCTCCTTCTGCGGCCGGCACTCCCTGAAATAGTCGTCCAATACCTCAAAGGCCACCTTCTCCATCCGCCCCCGGTACTTTTTGGATGCCTTTAACGCCCCGTCCTCAATGCGGATCAGCGGCTTGACGCTGAGCAGGGACGCCCCCAGATACGCGGCGTTGGACACACGTCCACCGGCCCGCAGATACTCCAGGGTATCCGGCAGAAATACCGCCTGGATCCTGGACGCCACCTTCCGGATCCCGGCCATCGCCTCCCCGGCGTTTCCGGCCTCCTTAAGGATTCTGGCCGCCTGTAAAAGCAGCAGGCTGATCCCCCCGGACACGTTCTCCGAGTCAATCAGATAAATCCTGTCATCCCCCAGCTCCCGCAGGGCCATCTTGGCGTTCCGGTAGGTGGAGGACGCCTTGGAGGTATAGGAAATATGGAAAATGGCCGCCTCCGGCCGTTCCCTTCTAAGCTCTGAAAAAAACTGGATATACTCCTGCGGATTCACCGCCGAGGTGGTGGGAACCTTCTTCGTCCTCCGATACTCCTCAAACACCTCCGTCACCGGAAAGCTCCGATCCTCCCGGATCTCGTTTCCCATCACAATCCCCATGGGAATCACCCGCAGCCCCGTCTCCCGAATAATCTCCTCAGAAGGGTCGGAACCGCTCTCTGTTGTCAACAATACATCTTCCATACGCTCGTCCCCATTACCATTCCCATTTCTGTGTTTGCTTTTGCTTTTATTTCCGAATCAATAACGCTTCCCCATTATATACAAAAAGAAAAATGTTTTCAATATCTCTCTCCCCATTTTCGCTCTTTTTAGCCAATTTTCGATAATATCCGACAATTACCATCCATCTTCTGGATATTCCGGCTCTGTTCCGGTCCCAGAAACGAAAATTGGAAAGAAAATAAAGGAAAAACGGCCCATTCCCAAAAGCTGGATCAGGCCGTTTTCTCTTATTTTTGTATTTAGATTGTATCTATTTCTGGATTTCCCCATCCTCTGCCATCAGCTTTTCAATGGCACGCACCGCCACCTGAGTCTCCAGGGTAGTGTCGTAACAGCCCTCGTTTGAGAGGCCCGCCTTCTCCCGCTCCTGGTTTCCCACCGCCAAAAGCAGGGTGCCACAGCGCACGCCCAGATAGCTGGCCACCGTAAAAAGGGCCGCTGACTCCATCTCCGAGCCCAGGCATCCCAGGGCCATCCAGGCATTCCACTTGTTCATCAACTCATAACCCACCGGCATTTTCTCCGGCTCGTGCTGGCCGTAGAAGGAATCCTTGCACTCCACTACGCCCACGTGGAACCGGGCGCCTTTCTCCCCGGCCGCCGCCGCCAGGGCATTTACCACCTGGTAGTTTGCCACCGCCGGAAACTCAATGGGCGCGTACTCTTTGCTGGTTCCCTCCATCCGCACAGCGCCGGAGGCCACGATCAGGTCGCCGCCCATCACCTTGAGATTCATGCCGCCGCAGGTTCCCATGCGGATAAAGGTATCCGCCCCGGCGTCCACCAGCTCCTGCATGGCGATGGCGGCGCTGGGCCCGCCAATACCGGTGGAGGCTACGCTCACCTTCACCCCATTTAAATACCCGGTGTAAGTGGTAAACTCCCGCAGATCCGCAATCTTCTCCGCATTCTCCAGATAGGCGGCGATTTTCTCGCACCGCTTGGGATCTCCCGGCAGGATCACGTATTTTCCCACCTGTCCGTCCTTTACTCCAATGTGAAACTGGGTTCCGTCTGCTCTTTTCATGTTTGTTCGTCCTTTCTATATTTTATATTTGATAATTGGATCACTACTCGATTACCGATTCGATCACATTTGTCTTTCCTCTCCCGCCGTCGCTACAGGGCCGCTCCCTTATCTGCGGATCAGCAGACCTTTCACCAGGTTTACCGTCACAAAGCTTACAGCCACCACCGCCAGAAAGATGAGCAGGATGTTGCTATACACCTGTCCCGCCGCCGTCATGGAGATCATGGCCGGGCTGTGCTTTAAACCGTCCAGAGTCAGCAGCTTTCCGGTGATCACAATGCCGGTGGAGGAGGTGATTTTAATGCACAGGTTGAAAAATCCCAGCCCCGTGCCCCGCATCCGCTCCGGAAGGGAGTTGATCACCAGGGTCATAATAGGAGTATAGAGGATGGAAAAGCCGCCGTTAAAAAGGCAGGACATTCCCACTAAAAGGGCTGCGCTCCGATCCAGGAAGAACGCTCCTAAGAGCACTCCCGCCGCCATGCTGCCCAGGCCCAGCATCAGGGTTTTCGTCACCCCCAGCCGTCCGGTGATGCGGCTGCCTAAGATGCCGATGGCCATGCTGATAGCGTAGCTTGGCAGCAGGATCATGGAGATCCGGCTGGTCTCGATCCCGTGAACACCGGAGGCCAGGAAGGAAAACAGGAAGGAATAGGAGCCCTGGGTGGAGTAGGTGATGAGCACCACCAGGATCACCAGCATATACTTCCAGTTTTTGAAAAAGTCTATGGTAATGAACGCATTCTGATTTTTGCTGATGTAAACCAGGAACAGCACCGCCGTCACCCCGCTGGCAAGGAGCAGCCGCCCATCGGTCACGTTAAAGTACAGAGACACGAACAGAGACAGCAGGGCCATAAGGAAAATACCCAGAAAGTCGATTTTTACGGAATCCTCTCTGGAGTCCTCCGGCAGGTATTTGAGGATAAAGGGCACCGCTACCAGGGACAGGACGGGCACCAGGAACAGATAGCGCCACTCCAGATAGGTAGCGAAGATGCCGCCCAACAGGATGCCGGAGAGCTGACCGCCGGAAAAGCAGGCGGTGTTAAAGCCGTAGTACCGGCTGCGGATATTTTCATCCAGATACCGGGTGGCCGTCAGGATCAGCAGGGCCGAGGAACAGGTGCCTCCCGCCATCTGAACTGCCCGGAACACCACCACCGCCAGAAAAGAGCTGCAAAACAGCACCCCGCCCACGGAACCCACGGCGGAAATCACGATCCCTGCCACCAGCAGCTTTTTGATAGACATGAAATCCGACAGGGCGGTGTAGACAATGTAGGCCACGCCCATGGTCAGCATGGCCACAGCGGAAATTAAGCTTACCTCCGAGGACGTAATGCCGAAATCCTCGGTGATAATGGGAGCGCACACGTTAAACGCCTCCTGTAGACTGCCGGCCAGGATGAAGGCCAGCATGATCATGGGCATCGCCTTTTGAACATTTTTCTCTTTCATTGTTTTACCTCCCATACACTCTTTGTATTGTTGTATGTATTGTTGTTTGATTTATACATAATATATATCCAAAAACAGGTTTTGTCAATTTTCCAACATCCACAAAAAAAGCGGCGTGTTTTCAGTGATAATCACCAAAAACACGCCGTTTCCCCGTTTTTCACGCCCCGTTAAGCGTTGGAGCTGAACACCCGCACCACAGCTTTTTCAATGGGAATGTAAAATTTGTTTACTGCCACCACGTCTCCGTTCTTGTCCAGTATGGTTTCCAGAATCATCTGAAAGAGGCCGGATTCGTTTTTTATGCTCTTTTCCTTTAAATTTTCCGTCATCCGCACCACCCGCAGCTCGCATTTTCGGGAGTGGGCCGCCTGGTAGATCTCCCTCTCCAGGAAGGCCAGAAACGCGTCCCGGTCGTTTAAATCCACCTGGTTTAACTCCGGGAAATCCGTGGCGATGTGGGAAAAACAGTAGGCCTGCACCGTTCCCTCTCTCTCATAAAAGCGGTGAACCGCCAGTACCACCGGCATTTTCCGGCGGAAGATCTGCTCTGTATACCGGGTGGAAATGCCGGGGACCACGTTTAACTCCACCTGGTCCACTGGTTCTTCCAGGGATTTGTAAAGGGGATTGTCCATCCGCTCCAGGCCGGTGGCCCCGGCGTCCATGGTCTTTCTCACGAAGTTTCCCACTCCCCTCCTGGCCTCTATGATCCCGTCCTCCTGAAGCAGGGCCAGGGCCTGGCGCAGGGTAGACCGGCTCACGTTCATCTGTTCCGCCAGCAGCGGCTCCGACACCAGTTTGCTCCCCTCCGGGTACATCCCCTCCTGGATCATTTGCAGAATTTTATTGTAAACGACGGCATACCTGGCCGCCCTCTCCTTTGACCGGTTGTTCTCCATATCTGTCTCCTCTCCTAAAATCCCCTGCTTTTCAGCCCCTTCACCAGCTCCACGTAAAACTCCCGCACATCGAAACCGGGTATGTCCTCCCGGTTTAAGTCGATCATGTCCCCGTGGGAGATGCCCCGCTTTCCCTCCACGGTCAGCATCTGAAAGGTCTCTCCCCAGGGGAAGGAGGTCTCCGCCACCAGTCCGTCGTTTGGCCCGTCAAACACCTCCACCAGCCGGTGGGAGAAATTTAAGGGGAAACGGCCGCCGGAGGCCCGGTTTAGTTTCGAGCCCACGCTCTGGTAGTACACCCCCGGCCGGTCCGGGGTTTCCCGGTTAAAGGCCTCGCAGGCGGAGGCCGTCAGATCCCCCACCGCCGCCAGAAAATCCGGCTCCTCGTCCCCCAGCTTTTTCAGGGCCCGGTTATAGCTCTCCGCCACCTTTTCCTTTGCCGGTGCCGGAATCTTTTCCAGCAGGTAGTCGGCAAACTCACAGCCGCGGTGGGGGGTATTGATGGTGGTCAAGGAGGCCACATAGGGCTCCATCCCCAGATGGCTGATAGCGCAGCGGGTGTCCAGGCCGCCCTTGGAATGGGCGATCACGTTCACCCGGCCGCAGCCCGTCTCCTCCACGATTTCCCGGATGCGGCGGGCCAGCTCCTCCCCGCTTGTCTCCACTGAGGCGGCGGACTGGTGATTTCCGTAGTAGATGGTGGCCCCGTTTTCCTCCAGCTCCTTCGGAATCCGTCCCCAGTAGTTAAAATACTGGAAATCCCGGAAAAATACGCCGTGCACCATCAAAATCGGATACCTGGTTCGGCAGACCGCCTCCTCCTTCCGCTCCCGGTTCCGCCGGATCCGGAAACTCTCAAAGGCCGTCTCCCGGGACGCCACGGAGATGATATGGCACAAGGCCACCAGATTGGCCACGGGAATCCACCCGCATAGAATGCCAATCACCCTCCATTTCACTCCCAGCTGAAGGGAGGTGATGTACACCCGCAGAATCCCGTTCCAGAACAGGGCCGTTTCTGCCGCCACCGTCACCGCCAGGTTGAGCGCCCACAGCCCCTTCCGCTCCGGAAACAGGATTCCCGTCAGCGCCAGCGTCCCCACCGCCGACACCGTCACAGACGCCAGAAACAGGCCCAGCAGCTCACAGCCGCCGGCGCAGATCCGCAGCCGTCTGGCCGGGAGCCTGCGGTTTGCCGCCAACGGGGCCAGGCCGCACGCCACAAAACCGATCACCATCACCGCCGCTGCCGTCCCCGGCAGTCCAGCGCTCACCAGCACCGGCAGATTGGCCGTCCCCAGGCAGACCAGAAAACAGAGGAGGCGGTTTACAATCCTTCCTATTTTCACTCCATCTCCCCCTTTCTCCCGCCGGGCGGCGTTTTATCTTGTTTCAGTATATTCGATCCGTTTTTGAAATGCAAGAGAGGGATGGAATGATGTAGATTTGTCTACAGATTCGTGCTATGCTTTTCCTAATGAAACAGCGCGACAAATTCAAAATTTGACTGGGAGGTATGATTATGAAATGTCCTTTTTGCAATACAGAAATGCTTCATGGCTATCTTAATTGTGGTATGGCACTTTGGAGCAATAAAAAACATAAATTAAGTCTACTTACAGATGAGGAGGAGCAATATGCTTTTCGACTTGGTAAAACACTAATGTCACCTCACCATGTAGAAAGTGATTGTTGTCCTAAATGTAAGAGAATTATTATTGATACATCAGATTATGAAAATAATATTGATTAAGCAAATTCCAGTTTATCGAGCAACACACAATAAAGCCAAATAAACCACCTACAAGGGGCAGCCGAGAAAATCGACTGCCCCTTTTCTATGCCGCCAGACAGAAAGGAGCAGCCACCCATGACAAAACGCTGTCACAGGAAAAACAACCGGCGGCCGGAAGAACGAATCTCACGCTCCTCCGGCCGCCGGCCAAATTTCTCATTAATTTCTTATTAATTTCCTACCAATTCCCTGCCATTTCTGCCGTCACTGTCTTCTCCGCAGGATCACGCTCTGGATAATCAGGAAGATACAGAGCATGGCCGCCACGGTGATGCCCGTCCACCACGCCTGATCCAGGCCGATGGAGGACACGATGTTCTGGATGGTGCTCAAAGAAAGCACGCCCACAAAGGTGCCAAAGATATTTCCCACACCGCCGGTGAGCAGCGTGCCTCCGATGATGGAGGAGGCGATGGCGTTCATCTCCATGCCGCTGGCATGGGAGGCGGAGCCGGAGCCCACGTGGAGGAAATATACGTAGCCGCCGATGCCTGCCAGCACTCCGCAGAGGAGCTGGGCCAGGAACCGGGTCCGTTTCACGTTGATGCCTAACATCAGGGCACTCTGGCGGTTTCCGCCCACGGCGTAGAAATTCCGCCCGGCCTTCGTCCACTTCAGGGCACAGAACAGAACCACCACCACTAACAGGGCGATAATCACGCCGATCTCCACATAGGCGGGCACGTATTTGCCCAGCTTGTTCACCGTTCCCATTCCGGGGACGTAGATTCTCGTATTTTTTAAGGCCACGAACGTCTCATTCTCCACGTTGAAGGGAGCGGTGTGGACGATGGTGGTCATGCCTCTGGCAAAGAACATTCCCGCCAGGGACACGATGAAGGGCTGGATGTCCAGGTAGGCCACCAGATACCCCTGTACCACGCCGAAGGCCAGGCCGATGCCCAGAGCGATCAGAAGGGAAACGAACACGTTTCCACCCATATAGTCCAGGTAAACGGCGCAGCACATACTGACCAGAGCCACCACGCCGCCCACGGAAATGTCGATTCCGCCGGTGATCATTACCAGGCTCATGCCGCAGGCCGTGATGATGAGGGCCGCGTTGGCGTTTAAGATATTGAAAAAGGTCTGGGGCTTTAAAAAGCCTTTCTGCAGAAAGACCATAGCTCCCGCGTACATGACGACGAAAATGACCACCGTGATCAAAAGCAGGAGATTCGATTCCGTCAGTTTCTTACGGCCAGCCGCCGCATTTCCTGCCGCTGTATTCTTTTTTGCCATCTCATCCGACCTCCTTCTGCTTTTTCCATTTCTTGCCGTAAGCGGCAAGCTTGTCCTTCACTGCCGGCGCGCTGATCACCACCAGGATGATCACCACCACGGCCTTGTACGCCGGAAGGGCGTCCGAGGACACGTTGAACTTGTAGAGCGTCGTGGTCAGGAACTGGATCACGTAGGCGCCCAGGATGGAGGCCATGATGTTGAACTTGCCTCCGCTCAGGGCATTTCCGCCCAGGGCCACCGCCAGGATGGCATCCATCTCAATGTCCTTGGCGATTACGGAGTAGTTGATGGTGGACAGGCGGCTGGTCTTGATCAGTCCCACCACGGCCACGCACAGGCCCAGGATCACAAAGCTCAGCCACTTGATGAAGGTGGGATTTAAGCCGTTTAACCGGGAGGAGCTGGCGTTGATTCCCACAGCCTGGGTGTAAAGGCCCAGGTTTGTGAATTTTAAGGCCAGCAGGATCAGCACCACGCACACCACAGCCAGGAAGAAGGGGGTGGGCACCGGGATTCCCGGGATAAAGCCGCCGAAGTAGGTGAAGGTCTGATCCGTCACGATGGGCAGCTCGTTGTTGTTGATCCAGGCGGCGATGGAGCGGCCTGCCGTGTAGAGGATCAGGGTCGCCACCATGGGCTGGATATTAAAGATGGCCACCAGTACGCCGTTGAAGGCGCCAAAGAGCATGGCCACCACGCAGGCGATGAGAAACGCCACGATAATGGGGGCCTGGAGGGTTCCGTCTCCTCCCTGTCCCACTAATACCCGCAGGATCACGGAGCCGGCGATGGCCACTGCCGCGCCTACGCTGATGTCCTGTCCGCCGCAGGCCGCCGTCACCAGGGTCATGCCGATGGCTAAGATCGCCACCTCAGAGCCGTAGTCCAGAATCGTCATCAGGTATCCGGTGAGCACTGGATCTCCCGCGCTGTTGTTTCCCAGGCTGATCTTGAAAAAGCTGGGATCCATGGCCAGGTTAAAGAGGGCCAGGAGCAGCAGGGCCGCCAGGGGAATAAATATCTGTTTATTTTTCACTTTCATTCCATTCCACCTCCTGCTATGGTCTCCATTACCTTGCTCTGGGTCAGCTCGTCCTTGGACAGCTCGCCTACCACCTTCCGGTCACGCATGACCACCAGGCGGGAGCAGGTGCGCAGCATCTCGTCCGTCTCAGAGGAGATAAAGGTCACGCTCATTCCCTCGGAGGCCAGTTTCAGCACCAGTTTTTGGATCTCGATCTTCGTTCCGATGTCGATTCCTCTGGTGGGCTCGTCTAAGATCAAATACTCCGGATGGGTGAGCAGCCAGCGGGCTAAAATCACCTTCTGCTGGTTTCCTCCGGAGAGGGATTTAATGGGAGTATCGGCAGAAGCCGTCTTGATCTCCAAAAGCTTGATGTACTCGTCGGCGAACTTGTTCGCCTCCGCCTTGGAGAAGGGGCGGAAGAATCCGCGGAGTACCTGGGCGGCCAGAATGATGTTGTCCCGCACGGACAGATCTCCCACGATGCCGTCCCGTTTCCGGTCCTCCGGCAGGTAGGCGATGCCGTTTTTCATGGCGTCCAGAGGTTTCGTGATCTTCACGGCCTTGCCGTTCTTCTTCACGGTGCCGGCCACCACCTTGTCGGCGGCGAAAATGGCGCGGACGCACTCGCTTCGGCCGGAGCCCAAAAGCCCGGTAAAGCCATTAACCTCGCCCTTCTTGATATAGAAGTCAAAGGGCTTGATGCCGGCGTCGCTCTGTAAGCCTTCCACCTCGATGACCCGCTCGTCCGGCCCTTTGTACATCTGGTTCTCGTCCTTGATCTCCTCCATGTCATCCAGCTCTTTGCCCAGCATCTTCGCCACCAGCTTTACTCTGGGAAGATCCTCGATGACGTACTCGCCCACCAGACGGCCGTCCCGGAGCACGGTGATTTTGTCGCAGACCTCGTACACCTGGTCTAAGAAGTGGGTAACGAAGATGATGCCCACCCCTCTGGCTCTCAAATCCTTCATCAGCCCGAACAGCTTTTCCACCTCGGACTCGTCTAAGGAGGAAGTAGGCTCGTCTAAGATCAGCACCTTACAGTCCATATCCACCGCCCTGGCGATGGCCACCATCTGCTGAACGGCGATGGAACAGTCGGAAAGCTGCTGGTTTGCCTTTGCCGGGATTCCCAGGTTCTCCAGAATCCGGTCGGCGTCCGCGTTCATCTTTCTCCACTTGGTGAGCTTGGACTTTCCGCGGCCGATATACATATTTTCCGCTACCGTCAGATTGGGGCACAGGGTGATCTCCTGATACACCGTGCTGATGCCCAGATTCTGAGCGTCCTGGGGAGACCGGATGGCCACGGCCTTATCATGGCCTTTTAAGAAAATGTCTCCCTCGTCTTTTTCATACACACCGGTCAGCACCTTGATCAGGGTGGACTTTCCGGCCCCGTTCTCGCCCATGAGAGCATGGATTTCCCCCTCACACAGAGAAAAATCCACGCCGTCTAAAGCGCGCACGCCGGGGAAACTTTTGTGTATGTTTTTCATTTCCAATACCGCGTTCTCTTTCACCGGCAATCTTCACTCCTCTCCTGCCGGTCCTTCCTTCGGACCTGCGTTTTGATTTAACAAGAGCGCGGGCGTCCATACCATAACAGGAATGCCGCGCCGCGCTCCTTATGATCGGTTTATGTGTGTCCGGATCCGTCTATTAGATTCCGTACTTCTCCACATCCTCCTCGGTGATGGTGGTAGCGTCAAAGCCCTTCTCCTCCAGGATGATGGTCTTCTCGGTGATCTCCTCGCCGCTCTCTACCTTCTTGATAACCTCGTCGATGTAGGATGCCTGGAACGGGTTGCACTGTCCGTCGTAGTTCCAGTTCTGTGCTAACAGCTCCTCAAGAGCCCACTTATTGCAGTCAAAGCCCATGATGATCACGTCTTTGCCAACGCCGTGAGAGATGTTTGCTTTGTCCAGAGCTGCCACAGCGCCCTTGGCCATGTCGTCGTTCTCCGCGTAGATTACGTTGAACTCGGTGCCGGCGTCGATTACGGACTGAACGATCTGCTGTGCCTTCTCAGAGTTCCACTCAGCGGTCTGCTGGGTTACCAGATTCCAGTTGTCCTCAGCGGCTACCTTCGCGTCAAGAGCGCCGGTACGTCCCTGCTGTGCCGCGGAACCCATTACGCCCTGGATGTGGATGATGTTGTACTCGTCAAGGCCCTGATCTGCC
>OLRK01001145.1_pt1 | contig 24261 bp, 21 predicted proteins | sample 1672911 | NCBI WGS metagenome assembly OLRK01 (sample SAMEA3136736, study PRJEB25190) | human gut metagenome | biome: human gut; feature: human-associated habitat; material: faeces | place: Austria | collected 2013 | reverse complement strand
TCTTTACAGCCTTGAAGCGAGAGTACAGCCTATTTTCCAGAGATCGATCTTCCATTGTCAGATCCTTTTTCATCAGAATCAGATTTTTACGGGTCAAGTCACAGCGGAACCATTTGGGCGAATCCAGATACAGTTTGTCCGACAAATCTTCAACGGCATGTTCCTGAATGGTTGCTGAACAAGCAAACACCATCGGCTTTCGCGGTAACTCCTCGATAAAATGCCCGATCTGTAAGTAAGCATCGCGGAATGTATATCCCCACTCGGTAATGCAGTGACACTCATCAATCACCACCATGTAGAGATCACACATGGATAAGGCTGCTTGAAATCGTGTACTTTGCAAGCGTTCAGGCGTGACGTATAAGAACGTAAGCCTCCCCTTGGATAGTGCATCAAACACAGATATTTCCTCTGATTTCGAGCGGGTATAGTCTAGATAATCCGCTGAGATTCCAAGGTCTTGCAGCTTCTTCACCTGATCGTAAATGAGTGCTAGTGTAGGTTCAATGACCAGAGTTAATTGATGGCTATGTACCAAGGCTGGCAATTGATAAATAAGTGACTTACCCATAGATGTCGGTGCACTAACAATCGTATCCTGTCCTTTGAGGATGGATTGAATAGGCTTAATCTGTTCTTTTCGTAGAGACTCAATCTGCATCTTTTTCATGGCTGGTTTGAGTTCATAATCCGGTTTCATTGTGTATTCACCTCATGAAAAGTATTATCTTTATGTTGAGGCTGTGTAATTTTAAAATGCCGAATCGTGAACTTTTTTGTTTTTTAAGGATTGATGTCAGGGAATCGAAGATTTGCTCTCAACTATGGTGTTACATAGGATAAGATGAATTTTTGACATTGTATGATGTAAAATGGGGTAAAAAGTTATATTAGATAGTGCACTTTTCCATTCTGCTTTACAAACACAAGCTGTTTTGTTATGATAAATATATAGAAATTTGCGCAGGAGCGTGTTCGTATGCAAAATACCGGCATCAAAGCAATTGTGATCGATCAAATCCGGCAGCTCGCAGCGCAATATGATGTCCAACGGGTTCTGCTGTTTGGTTCGCGGGCACGCGGAGATTATCGCCCGCGCAGTGATATTGATCTGGCTATTTCGGGCGGTAATGCGGCAGCGTTTACGCTGGCAGTTGATGAAGAAACCGACACCCTGCTCATGTATGATGTTGTGAATCTGGATGGTGCAGTCCAACCCGAACTACCGAAGGAGATCGAGAAAGATGGAAAGGTACTGTATGAAAAAATCTGATATTTTTCTATACTCCGGATCAGAAGCAATCGCCCTAGAAGTCATCGAGCAGACTCAAGCGATATTCCTTCCGCTGTTCCAGAATCTTCGTCAGACAATCGAGCAGGATTGGCAATCCTGATTGATTTATGTGCCTCCAGTCCTCCCTGTTTTTTTGGCGCACAAAAAGCGCACATCTCTGTGCGCCAAGAATTTAAGCCCTGCATAAACCGCCTGCCTATCCCCTATATTTTGCCGAAATCCGCCAGTCTAAAGCACAAATTATGGGTATAGTCTATACCAAAATGGCTCTCATAACCCGGAGGTCGCAGGTTTAAGTCCTGTCCCTGCACCCATTAAAAAGCACTGATTCGTTTGAATCGGTGCTTTTTCTTTTTCTGCACTTTCTCAGGACCCCAACCTGACGGATTGCATATTTTGCCGAAGGCTTACAGCTGCTACAATTATCTCGATCCAACAATTATGTTGTTTATACCGACGCCAAATGTTCCTCTCAACATCGTGTCAATCATAACGCAACCCAAATCAACTGCAGTGCGCATTGACAACTACTCTAGGATAGGATACGATAAACATGTGTCATTTCACCTGATTTGTAGTTCTCGAGATGGGAGAGATCCGAATTGACAAAAACCATCTCTTGGAGGATATCAATATTGATTACAGAAATGACTTCGTCCGAACTATTGCAATGCGCACTCGCGCTGGGACGTCGTTTGCTGGAATGCGGCGCAGAAATTTATCGCGTGGAGGAGTCGATTGAGCGTATCTGCATTGGCTACGGAGCACAACACGCAGATGTATATGCTGTTCCCACTGCTATTGTGGCAACAATGCGAGACCGTTTCAAGTTTTGTGTAAACTGAAAAAACTGATATAAGACATGTCATTAGTTACATTGGGCAGAGCCGATTTTTAAGGTTCTGCCCTTGCGTATATTATAATGCAGTTTCCGGATATGTCAAACAGAGCTGGTTTGGCCAGCCCTGTCTTACCAGAAACGGCTTATAATCCAGATAATCGTTCCTCAAAAAATATCTCCAACTGCGAATGGATCTGTCCCCAATCCTGCCGGTGGCCAGTCCATTTTTTGGTGATATCCATCATGGCCAGATACAGCATTTTCAGCAGACTCTCATCCGAAGGGAATATCGTCTTGGATTTCGTCACCTTCCGCAGCTGCCGGTTAAATCCCTCGATGGCATTCGTGGTATAGATCAAACGGCGAACCGCTTCTGGATACTTGAAATACGTCGAAAGATTCGCCCAGTTATCCTTCCATGATTTTGCGATTTTAGGATATTTTCCGCTCCATTTTTCATCAAAGCTATCAAGTTCAGCCAGTGCGATTTCTTCCGTTGGAGCTGCATATACACGTTTCAGATCAGCCATCAGCGGCTTGAGTTCCTTGTAGGAAACAAACTTTGTTGTATTCCGGATCTGATGAATAATGCACTGCTGGATCTCAGTATCCGGGAAAACAGCTTCGATTGCCTGCGGAAAGCCTGTCAGACCGTCTACACAGGCAATCAGGATATCTTCTACGCCACGGTTCTTCAGTCCGTTCAAAATGGAAAGCCAGAACTTTGCACTCTCATCTTGCCCTACATACATGCCGAGCACGTCTTTATGCCCTTCCATGTCAATCCCTATGGCGATATAAACCGCACGTTTTACAATTCTGCCTTCATTACGAACATGGTAATGGATGGCATCCATGAAAACGACCGCATAGATTTCCTCCAAAGGCCGTTCCTGCCATTCTTTTACGATGGGAGGATTTTATCCGTGATCCTGCTGATGGTGCTGTCAGAAATCTCGATGTCGTAGAGTTCCCGCATATGGCTTTCAATATCATTCGTGGTCATTCCTTTGGCATACATGGAGATGATCTTTTCTTCCATGTCCTGAGTGACCGTATTCTGATATTTTTTGACGATCTGTGGTTCAAACTCACCTTTCCGGTCTCTTGGGATATCAATTTCCATATCGCCGTAGCTGGTATGCATGGTTTTCTGGGAATGACCATTTCTAGAATTATCCGTTTCCTTGTTCCGATAATCATACCTGGAATATCCCAGTTCCTCATCCATTTCCTGATCCAGGGCACCTTCCAGGATGATGGACATCATATCCCGCATAATGGAATTGACATCGGTTCCGTCTTTGACCTTTACATTGTTTTCTTTCAGGTAGTTGCCCATCATTTCCCGAAGGGCTGCTTTTTGCGGGGTATCCTTTTTCCTTGCCATAAAATAAACCTCCAAACTGATAAGTCTATCTTACATCAGTTTGAAGGTTTACACAAACTTTGGGATACTCCCCCTTTTCTCTGCCGGCGCCGCGCTGTCTTCCTCCATGCCCAGCACCGCGCACACATCGTCGTACACCTCGGCTACATGATTTCCGATGACGACCTGATACTGTCCGCCGCTCTTCATAACCGTGACAACACCATTCATCGCCTTGAGCACTTCGTCATTGGCCTTTCCTTCATCCTTGAGCGTGAAACGAAGTCTCGTAATGCAGTGGACAAGTCCTGCTACATTTTCCTTTCCGCTGACATTTTTTACAATGTCTTTGGCCAATCCATCATACTTTCCCATGTCTTACCTCCTGTTTCTATTTCCGTCTTTCTGTGCGGTAACACTAAAATAATACATATTTTCACCGAATACAATGTGCAAAATGCATTTCGGTCCGTCGGTTCAAAATAGATAAAAAAAAGAACCGATGCTGGTGAAACATCAGTTCAAAACGCGATTACGCATCAAAGCTTTCGTTGAGCAGAAGGTTCCTGTGCCGAACCATTTCGAGCGAAGACTGCACGTGTTGTTCCTGACAGCGCGAGAGCAGCAGAGAGAAAAAGATATCAAACACGTAATTGCTTGCGGCAAATGAAGTGATGACATCGAGACTCAGAATGGAGTCACGGTTGGGAATTTCTACGACCTCATGACACCATGGGCGGGTTCTCTGGTTGTGCGGTCCCAGAATGCCAACCACATGGTTGTGCGTGGCTGTGCGCAGATACTTGGCCATGGTTTCCACCGTGCGATTGGCTCCCGTAAAGCTGATGACGAAGGCGACCGTCTTTTTGTGCTTTCGAGCGGCAAGATAGTGACCGTTGATGCTCTCATAGGCCGAGCTCTCCACGCTGAGCGTTGCAAACTTAAACGCCGCAGCCTGTGCCAGTGTATAGCTGATGCCCGTACCATAGATACAATGCACTCGGCTTCCTGCAAAAAGTGGTTGATGCGCAGCATGTCGGTCTTGTTCAGCGTCAGCCGCGTATTGGGGACCGCCTTGTCATACAGTCCCGGAATGGTGTGGATGATATCTGAGTACGAACTTTGCGGCGTGATCGGTTCATTGGCCAGAATCTGCCCGATGCGCTCATTCTGGTTGACTTCCGCAATCAATTTGAGCTTCAATTCCTGATACCCGGACAGTCCGAGCTTCTGACTCAGGCGAACCACGGTTGCCTTGCTGGTCAGCGACGCTTCGGCAAGCTCTCCGGCTGAAATATCCGGGATTTCATCCATGTGCGTCAGGATATAGTTTGCAACATCCTTTTCGTGATTTGTGAAGTTCTTCATCTCTTTCAGCTGCACCAACAACACAATCTTCGCCCTCTTTCCCGCTTCCTGTCTTGTAGTGAGTATATCATACCCTCAAATAATTTACAATTCTATCCTGTTCCCCTTTGATATATCGCAAAAGAACGCTTAATTTATCCGAAAAGTGTAGAAAATCGAGCATTGAGAGAATTTTAAACGGCAAATCAGACTGCACCTCAATCGCGCATCTTGTTATGCTCTTGTCCCCGAAACGAATTTCTTCATTTTATCCCAAGACTTTTCGCAAAAAATCCATTATAATAAAAGAACAGACTGATTTGAGACATTACACCCGTCACTGACAGGAGGTTATTTAGATTATGGAACGCGCATTCATCGAAAAACTGCCCAAGGTGGAACTGCATATTCATCTGGAGGGCACCGTCCAGTTGGAACTGATTCAGGAACTTGCAGAGAAAACACAGACGCCGCTACCCAAGCCGGCCGATGAACTCTTTTCCTTTACCGGTCTGGCCGATTTCCTCGATCGACTGGATTGGATTTGTTCGCTGGTCAGAAATCCCGAGGATGTCAAGCGTCTGGCATACGACTATGCACGCTACGCCGCTTCGCAGAACATCATGTACGCCGAAGTAATCACCAATCCCACGCACTGGAAAGCGCTCTCTTACCAGCAGCTGATTCCCGGCATTCTGGAAGGCTTCGATCAGGCTTACGAGGACGGCTACACCGACTGCCGCCTGCTCGTCTCCCTGCTGCGCTCGCAGACCAAACAGGAGTCGCTGGCGCTGGTGCGCTGGATGACCGCCCATCGTCATCCGCGCCTGATGGGTCTGTCGGTAGACGGCAACGAAGCGGTCTCCAAGCAGTCCAATCGCGTGCTGTGCGATGCTTTCCTGGAAGCCAAGCACGCTGGTTTTGCCATCACGGTACACGCCGGTGAGTCCTCCCCGGCCGAGGGTGTCTGGGAAGCACTTGACATTCTGGGCGCAATGCGCATCGATCACGGCGTGCGCTCTATTACCGACCCTGTCCTGCTGCGCCGTCTGGCTGACGAGCGCATTCCCCTCAACATCACCCCGACTTCCAACCTGATGGAACTGTACCCCAGTCTGGAAGAACACCCGCTCGGAAAGCTGTACGAACTCGGCATCCCGGTCACGGTCAGCACCGACGATCCCATGCTTATGAGCATCGATCTGTGCGCCGAACTTGAAAAGTCTGCCAACGCGTTCGATTGGGGTGCGTCCGACCTCATCCGCTTGCAGGAAAATGCCATCCGCGCAAGCTTCTGCGATGCAGAGACCAAGCAGCTGCTGCGGGATAAGCTCAAGATCTTCTGTGACTGCTATCATAAGGCATAAATATTGTGATTGCGCTATAAAAGCCCCCGAAGGATATTCCTTTTGGGGGCTTTTTATTTGGGTTTATATTTGATATCTCGCTGTTTATTTCCGATAAATACCGTACGTCTTTGCAATGTCGATCATACGCTGTGCGCGGTCAAAGGAAGCGCCGGATGGGTACTCGCAGCCGGTTGCCAAGATAAAGCCACCGCCTGCAGCCAGATCGTCGATCTGCTTTCTGCACTGGGCATCCCAGTCCTCATCCGTACCCAGTACCACATCAGCAGGATTGACACAACCAATCAGTGTCACCTTGTCACCATACTTCTGCTTGACCTGTGCAAAATCCTCGCAGTCATCAGCCGGATGCAGGAAAGAAATGGCTGCCGGACGGATAGCCTCGATCTGTACGTCAAAATAAATGCGTGCACCGCAGTTATGAATCATCGTCATACAGTTTTTGGCGTGAATCACGTCGCTCAACTCACGCACAAGGCCACCTTCCATGTCTACCCACATCTGCTTGGACATAATCGACCCCGATGCAAACAGTGTATCCATCATAATCGCATCCACACCGACATCGCACAGTGCCGCGCAATACTCCTTGAGTGTCTCATTGATCTCGCGAGCCGCGCGCTTCACTGCGTCTGGATCATCATACAAATCCAGATACATATCTTCCTGATTGCGGAGCATGCTCAGCGTACCCAGCGGACCGAATACAAAAGCAACAATCGGCTTTTCTCCCTTGAGCTCACTCACCAGTCGCTTGCATACGTCAATGTGCATCATCATGCGCTTGGATGTGCGATAATCGACCTTTTTAATCTTGTCATAATCCTCAATATCCTGAATTACGCACTGGCTGTAATCAGGATGGGCGGCATCCTCTTCCGAAAAAATGAGCTTCTGTCCCCATGCATCACACTCAACAGACAAGTCAATCAGGGTAACGATGCAATCGAGATCAAACTGTCTGGCAGCGGCCAAATACGCATTTGCACACGTTTCTGCATCGGTTGACCACTTTTCATAGCTCGCGCCGACCAGCTTTCTCGTAACGCCCGCCAAAATCGGATAGACCGGTACGCGGTCGGGTGTCTGATGGTTGAGTGCTGCGACAACTCTTTCATACGAATTCATGTTGATTTTTCCTTTCTCTTTGCTAAAAATTGGCGCAAAAGTATCAAGAAATCAGCGTGAAAGGCTGTTCCTATTTGGTTTTCAACAGAGCTCTGAAGTTAATTTTATTTTATAACACATTCCTGTTTTGATATAGGACGATATCACTTTTTTTATCACACGATTCCTCATCCTTTAGAATTTTGTGATTCTCTTATCTAACAGACAAACAGAGAGCGCAGCCTTTACATGCCACGCTCTCTGTATGTGTGAGAAAAAGAAGAAGTTTAGATATATTTATACCAGACTGTTAAGCTTATCCAGATATTCCTGTGCATTATCCGGTGTAATGATCTGACATCCGGTATCGATAAATTCCGGCAGCTCCTCGCCGTTAATGGCATCGATCATACTCTCGACAGCCTGATACCCCATATTATACGGGTCCTGTGCAACCGTGCACGAAATCTTTCCGTCCACAACTGCCTGTACACCGGAGGAAATACCATCAAATCCACAGACAATGATGCCGTCATCCTGTCGGCCTGCGGCCTCGATCGCACGGGCTGCGCCCAGTGCAACGTCATCTGCACAGCAGACCACGGCATCCATATCCGGATGGGTTTGCAGCGCACCTTCCATGACATTGACTGCCTTATCACCTACGCCATCGGTGTACAGAACCTCAACGATTTCACAGCCGCCTTCTTCCAGCGCTCTCTTATAGCCGCTGACACGGGCTTCCGAAGTGGATTCACCCTGAATATTCGCCAAAACCACAACCTTGCCGCCCTGGCCAATCTGTTCGACAACATACTGTCCGCCCAGATATGCAGCATCTTCGTGTGCCGTGCCGATAAACGTCTCAGCACCCTCGAAATTGGTATCAACCGCCAGAACCGGGATGGTTGCCTGACTGAGCACGGTCTCTGCCATACCGGAGTTCAGCGGTGCAATGGCAATCGCCTGCTTGGTGCCCGAAGTTAAAATGGTTTCTGCTAAATTGAGCTGGCCTTCATAATCAGTATCAGCTGTTGCACCGTAAATTTGTGCATCCACATTGCCCAGGTCTTCCGCTGCCGCTTCGGCACCGGCTACTACATAACTCCAATATTCCGAAGCCGTGGTCTTAACAATCACGCCGACCTGATATTCCTTGTCCGATGCCTCGTTGGTCTGCGCCTGCTGCGCGGTTTCACTCTCATCCGCAGTCTGACCGCCGCATGCAGTCATTGTTCCTGCCAGAATACCCGCCAAAATCATCGCACTAACGCGTTTCCATACGTGCTGATACTTCATATAAACGTGCTCCTTTCCAAACGGTTTCCCGTTTCATTGACTCTCTTTTCCATCTCTCAAATTCACAAATGATTCACCTCAGCCATATACACGAGCAACTTCTTCCCGTGCCAGCTCTACCCAACGGTAAGCGTTATATGGCGTATTGGCAATGGTATGATTATCCTTCATAATCAGTTCTACATGATTGCCGCAGGCCTTGCACTTGACCAAAACTTCATGCAGGCGGCGGCGAATGTACGCCTCATCGATCTGCGGCACAGCGATGTCGGTCGGGCTGACCTTGTGACAGAACACGTAATCGCCGCCCAGCATCTCGCTCATCAACGGAATATTCGCCCACTGTGACACCGAAACACGACGCAGACGCGGGATTTGCTTGACGTACTCAAACCGACGATCGAGACCTTCGCAGCAGCCGTAATAGTTCAGACCAAACCGCTTGGCAAGCCGCAGCTGATAAGGCAAAATGAATTCCTTGAACATTTCGGGCGAAACCTCGCCGGTCTCCTGACTCTCGTGGAAACCCCAAATGTCCATCGCGGAATTCGGTACGGCTGCACCCGGGTTCAGATCGTTCGTCAAACCCAGACCACCCGAACCGACATAGCAGTTGCCGGTATTGGGTGTCAGCAGGTGGTTTTGCTCCAGAAAATCCAGTTTTGCCTCATAGCCGCGGGTGAACAACTCGAGAATTTCGTGCATTTTCTCGGGATAATCGTAAAAATCCACGAGCATGTTCTCAAACCCGCGCAGATCAGCATACGGATGGGTCAGTTCCATGCCCCACCACCACCAGTGGCGGCGCTCCACTTCCAAAATCCCGTCAAACACATCGTGCGCAATGGCGGTAAACGCGTTGGTTGCCTCCCAGTCGATTGTAATCTGCGGTGTCTTGATGATGGTAGACATATCCACGTCCTCTTCCATCATCTCGTCGGTGATCGGACTTTCCCAAGTATAGGCCTCACCGCTGTGCGCATCGCCGATTACTTTCTTGTCAATACCCCACATGGTGTCATGCGCCATATAGGGAATGTAGAACTTGGCCTCAATCGGCTTATCGCACTTAATTTTTTCTGCATAGATCAGCTCCTTATGCAGCCACATCTCCCATTCCTGTGCCATTTCACCTTCGCACTGGCAGGTAAACTCCTGCGGAAGCAGCTCGTTCCAGCCGTTCTCGAGGTCCAGATAAATCAGCGGACGCGTTTCTTTCAGATCATTGTGATCACGCCAGAGCTGGAACTTCTCCTGCTCTTCCGGCTGTTCTGCGTACGATCGCATTTTCTTTGCCAGCTCACGCAGAATGGCTTTATCGTGCTCGCTCATCACGCACTGTTCCAGCGTCCAGCCATGCATGAAGATATTTCCGTTTGTGCACTGATCGAATCTCATAAAAGTAAACTCCTTTTCTCACATATAGAACGATTAAATATTGGTCATCTAAAACCTAGGCATCTCCTTAACCGATCATGCCCGCAAGACCAAGCGGAGAGAACAGCCAATAGACACCCAGCATGCAAATAAAGCACAAAACCGATACAGGTTTTGCATATTTCCATGGTGTCAGGTCAACTGCGCCCACATCTTCCAGTTCAAAGTCGGTTGCACGCGGATGGAGCTTTCCGACCAGAAGCATGATGCCCATATCTACAATAAACAGGACAGACAACGTCCACAGATAATGCACATTGATGCCCACATACGGCAGCAAGTGTGCCAGCGCATACAAGATAACATGAACAATCATCGTTACCTTAGGTGCAAGCGCTGGAATACGTTTGGAATAAAAACCGCAAATGACGGTCGCCAGAATCGGCATGGAATAGAATCCAAAGCAATCCTGAAGGAAATCGTACAGGCCAGACGGTGCATTGATGACAAAAGGTGCAACCACGATGGCCACAACCGCCAAACCGGTTCCGAAACGCTTTCCAATCTTTACTAAGTATGCATCACTGCATGTCTGGTTGAACAGCGGACGATGGAAGTCCAGCGTATACAGGGTAACGCAGCTGTTGAGCGCCGAGTTAAACGAAGACAGGATTGCACCGAACAAGACAGCGGCAAAGAATCCCAGCAGCCAGTCAGGAATCACCTCGGCAACAAGCATCGGATAAGCAGCATCAGTGTTGTCCATCAAACTATCGCCAAAGAAACGATACGCCAGCAAACCGCAAATGGTAATAAAAAATGGATCGACAAGCTTTAAAAAGCCGGTCATAATAGCACCGCGCTGAGAATGCGCAAGGCTCTTACCTGCCAGCGCACGTTGGATGATCGACTGGTTAGTGCACCAGTAAAACAGGTTGTTAAACGTCATGCCCAAAAACAACACCGGCCACGGAACCATAGGCGGCAACGCATTGGCGGGGTTGATGGAGTTAAACTTCTCTACCGGAACATTGGTAACAAAATCTTTCATTCCGTTCAGGAAGCTGCCGTCACCCAAAATGCAGATAGCTAAAATTGGAACCATAAAGCCGCCAATCAGCAGTCCGACACCATTGATGGTATCCGACACTGCAACCGCTTTTAAGCCGCCAAAGATTGCATAGATCGCACCGATGATGCCAATACCGAAACACAGAATAGCAATCGCCTGGAACTGTGTAATTCCCAGCAATTCATCGATGTTAAAAATACGATTGAATGCCAATGCGCCCGAATACAGCACGGTCGGAAGATATGTCAGCAGATAACCAAGGAGAAATAAGAACGAAATGATGCGCTTAACGGTTGAGTCATAGCGTTGCTCCAAAAACTCTGGTATGGTGGTAATACCCGCTTTTAAGTACCGCGGTAAAAAGACCAGTGCCAGACATAATAGGGCAAACGATGCACTGACCGACCAGTTCATCGCACCCATATTGGTCGCATAGCTTTGGCCAGACTGTCCGACCAACTGCTCCGTGGAAAGGTTCGTTAGTTCCAGCGATCCGGCAATGACCAACCCCGACAAGCCCCGTCCTGCCAGAAAATAGCCGTCTTGTGTGTCCAGCTTATCATTCTTTGTTTTCAGCCAGGAAATAAATGCGACTAACGCTGTGAATCCGATAAATGTTGCAATAATAAACAATCCGAAACACCCCTCTACTTTCCAAAAATTGCATGGATGATTATTTGAATCTCTTTTCACATTTTGCATATTTTTCGCAATTTGGCCAAATTGCAGATTCCGTTCGGATCTTGTGCACCCATCATAGCACTGAATTTTTTGCATTGCAACGGGCGCAAATTCTTGAGATACGCTCTTTTGTGCAATGTGCACACCGTGCAAAATCCTTTTATGATTGTGCCAATTCTCCAATTTTCTCCTATATTTTTAGACATAATATCTAATTTTGCGCAGATTCCGAAATTTACTTTTGCAATCTGACCATAACGCTCTGCGTGCACTTGTCTGCACCGTTCGATGTATTTTTTTCTGAACAAAAATCTTGCGCATTTTCCGCAAGTATTTCCCATTTTCCGGTATTGCATTGTGTTTGTGAAAGGAATATAATAAATAATTTATCCTCCTGTATCCCATCTGTTCTTCCGCCTCGCTGCCGATTGCACATTGCCCGGCAATCTGTTATAGTAAGAAAAACGGTCTGCGCCGCAGCGCAAGGAGGCTGTATCTATGCTCTGTCAAAATGAGACCGGTGTCCTGCCTGGTTCTGAGCTGTTCTTCTCTACCATCGGCAGTACAACGCGCCGTCTGTTCTACTACATCAATTCCTGTGGGCACTATTACTGCGAATGCGGGTACAAAATCCGGCGTGGAAGCATTGAAAACCTGCTGCTCATGTATATCGAATCAGGCACCATGCACGTCGAATACGAGGGGCACAGCTATGACGCGCATGCAGGTGATATCATTCTCATGGACTGTACCCTGCCCCAATATTACGACACACCTGATTATGTGGAATTTTTCTGGATGCACATTCTGGGTGTCAACAGCTTTGAGTTATGCGACCATCTGACCCGTGCGCGCGGTGTCGTACATCGCACGGCAAACAACGAAAAAAACGCCGTCATGATTCGTCATCTGTTGTCCGAGTACAAAAACGAGCAGCCGTTCTCGGACTCCGACCATTCCCGCATTCTGCACGCAATCCTGTGCAATCTCATGCCCGATGCCATTCCACAGGAAAGCGCACCGGTCGATACTCCGGCACGTCAGACCGCAAAATTCATCGAGTCCCATTTAAACGAGGATTTGAGCTTACAGCGCTTGTCTCAAATTGTAAACCTGAGTCCCTCCCACCTCATCCGACTATTCCAGCAGGAGTTTCAACATTCTCCCCACGAATACGTCATCCTTGCCCGTATGAATCATGCCAAATATCTGCTCAAAACTACCTCAAAACCGATCAAAGCTATCGCACGTGAAGTTGGGTACCGAACCGAATCCAGTTTCACTAACGCCTTCACCGAAAAAGTCGGTATTTCACCTCGACGCTTCCGCGAAGTTCCGCTCGGCTGAGTCTCCACCGAGATCGCCTAGCGCGCATTCCACTCCCGGATTTTGGCGCGAAAAAAATTCACCTCAGAATCAGCATTCTACGGTGAGCAAATATAAAAATAAACGCATGCCGCAACGGCATGCGTTTTTATGTTTTCAGGGATGAACGACTGCAACGTCAGCTTTCCACGTGCAGAGAGACCGTTCGACCTTCCGCGTCCGCGCAGTCGCACTCGGTAATGTTGTAATGAAATTTCACCTCAATGTCGGTATACTGTACCGCCGGTTCCGGCCGTTTGCCATCCAGCAGAAATTCACGCAGATATCGGATTGGCAGCGCACCTTGACTCTGTGCGTCCTGTCCGAGCACAAAATCCAGCACCTGACGGCGTGCCATGACCAGATTATGTGCAACAAAATCGTGCGCGATCACACGAATCTTGCGCTGCATGCCCGTATGTGTCAGCGCACGGCACACCCCTTCGTATCCAGTCGAGGCGATATAAATACCGCTCAGTTCAGGTACGCGTTCCAAGGTGTCCAGCACAATCTGCTCGGCTAAATCCACACGATCTTCGCAATTCTGCACGGCAAGTTGGGTCAGATTGGGAAATTGCAGACTCAGCTCGTTGCAAAAACCGAAAACACGCTCGTTATACGATTGGTGCACGGTTGTCGAACCGGTAATGACCAGCACGGTGGCAGGCTCGTGCCCCAGCAAAAGCCCCAACAGGCCAGCCACGGTGCGTCCGGCCGCAATATTATCCTGTCCGACGTAGCACAGACGGTTAATCGCGGGTAAATCCGAGTTAAACGTGACAACCGGTATATGCATCTCATCAATTACGCGAGTCAGCGCCTGCTGCACGTGCACATGCGCCAGCGGCGAGATGGCGAGTCCACCGACGTGCTCATTTTCCACCAGATCGTTGATTTTGAACACCATATCCTCTGGGTCCATGCCCTGCATGGTGCGAAAAATCACCTGTACGCCAAGGCCAGCCGCTTCGGCTGCCTCTGCTTGACAGGCATAGAGCAGCGTCTGCATAAAGGCCGTCGGCGCAGAGTGCACGATCACACCGATTCGGATGGGATCGCGCGCGCGTACCAGCGCACGTCCTGCGCGATTGGGTCGATATCCCTGTTCCTCTGCGACCCGTTTGATCCGCTCACAGACCTCCGGACGCACATTTCCTTTATTATTGAGCGCTCGATCTACCGTTCCACGCGATACGCCGCACAATTCTGCGATTTTGGCAATGGTAATTGGCAAGACAATCGTTCCTTTTCTTCAGATACTATAACCCCTTTAATTGTGTCATGGGATTTCGTACTCTTACTATAACACAGCCCGCCGCGATGCGCAAATGCAAGAAAATATCGAAATTTTTGTACACTTTTTCCATTCTTCCGATCAATCTGTGCAAAATCGTCCGTCCGCGCTCTTCAAATCCGGTTCTTCCCAAGAATTCAACATTTTTCCGCAATAAAACCCTGTAAAATCCGCAAATAGATAAAGTTTTAACAATCTGTGCTCGTTCACAGTTGCGTGCACATATTTACACAAAGTCCTGTCTGCTTTGCTGAGAAACCACCGCAAGCAGTTGGGCAGAATGACCGAGATTTATAACATTCTTGTCGGTATTGCATAAAAATAAAACGGATTCTCTGAGTAAAATAGAGAATCCACCAAAGGCTGATTGACAATCCATGACATCGGTGATAAAACTAATATATCAAATCTGTGAACGAGCACAGTTAATGAAAACCAATAAAAATGCGCATTTATAGCAATCATTTTGCGCAAAAGTCCCACAATCACAAGGAGGATTTGTTATGAAAAAGAGAAACGGTTTGGCAATGCTGCTGACAGGCGCAATGTTATGCGGAACACTGGCCGGCTGCGGCGGCGACACTTCCAGCGACACCTCTTCCACTGCTTCTACCGGTGAGGATGACGGCACCCTCAACATGACGCTCATTATGAGCCTGCGTGACGAATTCCTGAGCGCACTTGAGACCGGTGCAAAGAACGCAGCTTCCGAAGTTGGCGTAAATCTGGCAACGCAGGACGCACAGAACGACACCAGCAAGCTCATCCAGTACATCGAATCGGCACGCAATGCAGGTGATGACGCTGTTCTGGTCAACCTGGTCGACGCCGAGACCGCACAGCAGTGCATCGACGCCGCTGGCGACATGAAGGTCGTTTTTGTCAACCGTGCACCGGCAGATACCTCCATTCTGAACGAAAACGCTGCCTTCGTCGGCTCGGATGAGATGACTTCGGGCGGCTATCAGGGCGATTTCCTGGCCGAGTACTTCACCGCGCAGGGCAAGACCGATGTCAAGTACCTGATGCTGCAGGGTACGCTGGGTCTGGTACACACCGAGCAGCGCTCGGCATCGGTTATCCAGCACATGAAGGACGGCGGACTCAATCCGATTGAAGCTGCTGCTCCGCTGGTTGCTGACTACGACCGTGCAAACGCAATGGATATGATCTCCCCGCTGCTGAGCACGACCGAATTTGACTGCATCATCGCAAACAACGATGCCATGGCACTCGGCGCTGTTGAGGCATTGAAGGCACAGGGCATGGACCCGACCTCCATCCCGATCGTCGGCATCGATGCAACCGTTGACGGCATTCAGGCCATCAAGGACGGCACGCTCGCAATGACCGTCTTCCAGGACCCGAACGGTCAGGGCATGGGCGCTGTCATGGCAGCCAAGAACATGATCGAGGGCAACCCCATCAACCAGGGCACCGATTACGAAGTCGATGACGAAAACGCCAACATCGTTTGGGTTCCCTTTGAGCCCGTTACCCCGGACAACGTCGCAGACTACGAATAATCCGACACCGCGGAAGGGACATGTTCCATGTCCCTTCCGCACTCCAAACCCGACATCACCGACAGGGAGGGAAACACAGTGAGTCAAGAATATATCCTGGAGATGACCGGCATCACCAAGGAGTTCCCCGGCGTGCGTGCACTCAAGGGTGTCGAGCTCAAGGTGCGCCCCGGCACCGTGCACACGCTTATGGGCGAGAACGGCGCGGGCAAATCCACGCTGATGAAGTGTCTGATCGGCATTCATCCGCCCACCTCGGGCACCATCCTCTTCGAGGGCAAAGAAGTTCGCTTCAAAAATACCCTCGAAGCCCTGAACGCCGGTATTTCCATGATCCATCAGGAGCTATCCCCCGTTCCCGAGCGCAGTGTCTGTGAAAACCTGTGGCTTGGCCGCGCGCCGCGCAAGGGCCTGATCGTCGATCACAAGAAAATGCGCCGCGACAGCATCGAACTGTTCCAGCGTCTGAACCTGGACGTCGACCCCGATGAAAAAATGGGCAATCTGACCGTTGCAAAAATGCAGATGGTCGAGATTGCAAAGGCAGTCTCCTACGACAGCCGCATCGTCATTATGGACGAGCCGACCTCGTCCCTGACCGACGCCGAGGTCGAGCACCTGTTCCGCATCATCGAAGACCTCAAGAAAAAGAACGTCGCCATCATCTACATCTCGCACAAGATGGACGAGATCTTCCGCATCTCGGACGACATCACCGTCTACCGCGACGGCGAATACATCGCGACCGACCGCGCTGAGAACCTCAACGTCGACAAGCTCATTCAGCTGATGGTTGGCCGCGAGGTCACCGACATGTTCCCCAAGGTCGATTGTCCCATCGGCGAAACCATCCTCAAGGTGGAAAATCTGGCCGCCGGACGTGCGGTTAAGAACGTATCCTTTGAGCTGCACCGCGGTGAGATTCTGGGCATGGCCGGTCTGGTCGGCGCGGGACGCACCGAGACCGCTGAGGCCATCTTCGGCATGCGCCGTATCACCGGCGGCAAGATCTACAAGGACGGCAAAGAGCTGCATATCAAGTCGCCCGAACAGGCCATCGCAAACAAGATCGCCCTGCTCACCGAGGACCGCCGCGGCAACGGCATCGTCGGTCTGCTGAGCATCAAGGACAACACCGTCCTTGCCAGCCTCAAATCGTACGGTTTCCCGCTCCGACACAAGAAAATGCGCGAGGATACCGAGGAATACGTCAAAAAGCTCAACACCAAAACGCCTAGTATTGACACCCCGATCCAAAACCTGTCGGGCGGCAATCAGCAAAAGGTACTGGTCGGCCGCTGGCTGCTGACCAACCCGGATATTCTGATCGTCGACGAGCCCACCCGCGGTATCGATGTCGGTGCCAAGGCCGAGATTCACTCGCTCATCACCAAACTCGCTGGCGAAGGCAAGGCCATTATCATGATTTCGAGCGAGCTGCCCGAGGTCATGGGCATGTCCGACCGCATCGTCGTCATGCATGAGGGCGTGATGACCGCAATCGTAGACCGCAAGGATTTCTCGTCCGAGCTCATCCTCAAATACGCGACCAGCGAGCAGCCTTATGACCCGGCTGCGCAGCAGGATTAACCTAAAGGGGGAAAGGACACCATGCAAAAGACATTCAATTCCAAAAAATTCCTGTCACAGAACTCGATCTGGCTAGTGCTGCTCGCACTGGTCATCGTGATGAGTATCGCACAGCCCAGCTTTTTCTCGGTCGATAACCTGTTGACCCTGCTGTCGGGCGAAGCGGTCAAGGGCATCATGGCCTTCGGCGTTATGTTCGCCATTCTGTCCAAGGGTATCGATCTGACCATCGGTGCATCGGCAGCACTGGTCGCCTGTATCACAGCTTCGCTCGTGCAGCCCGCTGACTACGCCAATGCCATTCTGCCGGGCGTGGGCACGCTGCCCGCTCCGGTTGTCTTCCTGATCGGTCTGGCACTGGGTGCCGGTATCGGTGCGATCTACGGCGCAATCATCGCTTACACCAAGATTCCGCCTTTCATCGCAACCCTAGGCGCACAGCTCATCTGCCGTGCAAGTGCTAAAATCTACACGAACCGCCCGGTTTCCAACCTGTCCGAAGACTTCCGCTATCTGGGTTCTGGCAAGATTGGCTCGTTCCCGGTTATCATCATCGTATTCTTCATCATGTTCGCCATCTCGGCATTCCTGCTCACCCAGACCCGCTTCGGCAAGAACGTATACGCCATCGGCGGCAACGATCAGGCCGCACGCGTCGCTGGTATCAATGTCGAAAAGAATCTGATTCTGGTCTATATCTGGTGCTCGGTCTGCGCTGCCATCGCCGGCATGCTGCTCGCCGGTCGTTCCGGTTCGGCTGACCCGGCAAACTCCGGTCTGAACTACGAGCTGGACGCCATCGCTGCCGCAACGGTCGGCGGTACCTCGCACACCGGTGGTATCTGCCGTGTTTCCGGTGTTCTGGCCGGTATCCTCATCCTGGGCGTTATCAACAACGGTCTGGTTATGCTCAAGGTTGACGACAATATGACCAATATCGTCAAGGGCCTGATCATCGTCGGTTCGGTTATTCTGGATATGCGCAAAAATGCACGCAAGGCATAATCGTCCTCGATTTAAAATGCACGCAATTTCCTTCAGGGAATTTCCCTGTTCCATTCCAATCCTTTCACAGCATCGTATCATCACCAAACAATCTACTTTCTACTCTCTTTTCACACCAAAAAGCGCCGGTTTCCGGCGCTTTTTGTTTTGCTCTGAAATCCAAAAAAAAATGTGCCCAGGCGATTATCGCTTGGGCACGCTCTCCGGGCACATGGAACTTTCCAAATCACTGTTATACTTATTGCGGATTGCAATATCGGTGTAGATTAACGCATTCTGCGGACGTCTTTTGTACGTCAGATAGTCATACAGAACATAGGGCGCACGGTATCCCTGCTCAAATGCCTTTTGATCGAGTACGCAGCTCAGGCAGTCATTTTGCAGCAGATCGCGCGTAATCGCATTGAGGTCGAACGCAACCACTTTGACCTGTCTCTTGCGTCCCTCCTCCTCAATCGCCTGACACACGCCCTGCTGGCCGTTCGCAGCCACATAGATGCCGGCAAGGTCAGGATTTGCACGCAGCATGTGCTGCGTAATCTCATAGGCGTAGTCATCTCGGTCAAAGCAGGGCTGGAACGGCAGCAATGTGATATTGCACGCAGTCTCCTGCTGGATGGCTTCGCAAAATCCGTTGAGTCGATTGTTGTGCGCCGTATTGCTCAAATGTCCGGTCAGCGGGAAAACCTTGCTGCCCGCCGGGATCATCTGACACATCAATCCGGCTGCAATCTGGCCGCCGCGATAGTTATTGACCCCGATAAAACCAATGCGCTTACTGCCCGGAACATCCGAGTTAAACGTGACAACCGGGATATTCTGCTGGTCGAGCTGGTCGATGCACTGACGCAACTCTGGCGTGTTGTTGGGCGAAATCGCCAGTCCCTGCACGCCCTGTAAGACCAATTCTTCGATGCTTTCCAGCAAAAGTTCCTCATCCAGACCGCGCAGTTCCCGGATGACAACCTCGACGCCCGATGCACGCAGCTCATCAACTGCCTGCTTGAGACCTTCGAGTACGATCTTCATAGTAGGCGTCTCGGCCGACTGCAAAATCGCACCGATTTTGAAATCACGTTTGGTTCTCACCAACGCCTGTCCGATCAGATTGGGCTTATATCCTAATTCCGTTGCAATCCGGAAAATACGCGCTGCTACCTCCGGGTTGACGCGGCCGCGATTGTGCAGCGCACGATCTACCGTGCCGCGCGATACACCCGCAAGCTCCGCGATCTGCTGTGCTGTTACTGCCATGCGCTTCCCTCCTATTTCATGGTACATCCAGTATATCACATTGCACGCACCTTGAAAACGTTGTTTTTGCTTAATTTTTCACATAAATTCACACAAAATCATAGTGTACAAAAGGCTTTCTGCTATTTATGTCGGATTGCACATCAAAACGAACGCAAATGCACGCAAATTTCAAAAACCATTTGTCATTTTCACAATCCTGCATGTGCGTTTTTGTCAGCTCCAACGAAAAAATTTTTTCGCGTTTTTTATGCTTGAAAAGGCAAAAATTTGGTGGTATTCTCTGATCAGAAAAAGAATTTGACGGAAAAGCAAAAGTTCAGCGATGCAGAAATGCAATTTCACCTTTTGTTCTGCTTCCGCAAAAAATTTTTCAAAGACGCGTTCACGTGAACACTTAATGCTTTTGCTTACAAGAAACGGGGGTCTCACATGTCATTCTTTCAATCTTTCGCCTGGACAGCAATCTCATTCTTACTGTTCACCGCTCTGGTCGCAATCATCTCGGCCTGGAAAACACGCGACGACAAACTGGATACTGCTGAAGGCTACTTTCTTGCCGGACGCGGTCTGCCGGGCATCGTCATTGCAGGTTCCCTGCTGCTGACCAACCTGTCCGCAGAACAGCTGGTCGGCCTCAATGGACAAAGCTGGAAAACCAACATGGGCCCGATTGCATGGGAAGTCGGCTCGATGTTCACGCTTCTGGTGCTGGCGTACTACTTCTTACCGCGCTACCTCAAAATGGGCGCTATGACCATTCCTTCTCTGATGGAACAGCGCTACGGCCGCGGTACCAAAACCATGTTCTCGCTGGTCATCGTCGTCATGTACTCCATCCTCAACCTGCCGGTTATCCTGTACTCTGGTGCGGTTGTCTTTGAGCAGATCTTCGACATCTCCGGCATGCTGGGAACCAGCAAGTTTGTCGCAGTCGCAATCATCTGCGTCGTCATCGGTATCATCGGCGGTTGTTACGCCATCTTCGGTGGTCTGAAAGCGGTCGCAGTATCCGATACCATAAACGGTATCGGCCTGCTGATCGGCGGTCTGGCCATCCCCTTCCTTGGTTTCGCAGCCCTGTCCGCTGCAACCGGCGGTGACGGCATCCTCGATGGTATCCGCTACATGATCGAGGCTGATCCGTCCAAGCTCAACGCAATCAATGCATGGGACGCACCCGAACCCGAAGTGCCCTGGGTGCTCATCATCACCGGTATGTTCTTCAATAACCTGTACTGGTGGTGCACCAACCAGTCGTTTGTACAGCGTGCACTGGCTGCAAAGAGCCTCAAGGAAGGTCAGAAGGGTGCCATCTTCTGCGGCTTCCTCAAGTGCCTCGGCCCGCTCTATCTGGTTATTCCGGGCATCATCGCTTACTACCTGCCCACCATTCAAGATCAGCTGGCAGCGGCTGGCGATAGGGCCATCGACTTCGCTTATCCTGCTCTGATCGCAGAGATCGTTCCCGCTCCGATTATGGGCTTCTTCGCAGCCGTTATGTTCGGCGCGATCCTGTCGTCGTTCAACTCAGTGCTCAACTCGGCATCCACCATGTTTACCCTCGATCTGTACCGCTCGTCCATCAACCCCAAGGCTTCTGATGTACAGTGTGTCCGCGTCGGTAAGATCTACGGCACGATTGCTGGCTGCGTTGCAATCATCATTTCGCCCTTCATCATGAACGCTGGCGGCATCACAACCTTCCTCAACTCCATGAGCCAGTTTGTGTCCCTTCCCGTTCTGTGCACCATTTTGGGCATCTTCCTCTTCAAGCGCAGCCCCAAGTGCATGCCCAAGGTCATCACCATCTTCCACGTTGTCTGCTACGGCGCGTTCCTGCTGATCAAGCCCTGCTACCCCGGCAGCGACAACCCCATCCACTATCTGTACGCCATGACCATTCTCTTCCCGGTTGAGCTCGGTATTATGTGGTGGCTTAACAAGTATCATCCGGGTGATGTATACGAAGTGGAAGACATCGGCGCAGTGGACATGACCCCGTGGAAGTACCGACACATCGTCTCAATCATCGGCATTCTGCTGGCCATCGGCGTATATGTCCTGTTCTCCCCGCTGGGTATCGCAGCATAAACCAAGGCATCAATCATCGCACGCTGTCTGCGTGCAGCGTGCGATATTGCAAATACAACCATACATTCATCTCTTTATAACGTCTTTATTACAGGAGGTACATCAAAATGGAACTCAAAATTGCTGTCATCGGCTGTGGCATGATCGGCCGCGAGCACATCGAACGCATCCAGAACCGTATCCGCGGCGCACAGGTTGTCGCTGTATGCGATGTATTTGAGGAAGGTGCAAAGAAGGGCGCTGAGATCGCCGGCGCAGGCACCAAGGTTTACACCGATTTCCACGAGGCAATCAACGATCCTGAGGTCAACGCAGTTGTCGTTACCACCCCGGGTGCATTCCACAAGGAGCCGGTCATCGCAGCCATCAAGGCTGGCAAGCCGGTATTCAGCGAGAAGCCGCTGGCAAACACCGCTGCTGACTGCAAGGAGATCGTCGACGCCGAGATGGCTGGCGGCAAGCACCTGGTACAGGTAGGCTTCATGCGCCGCTATGACCGCGGTTACCGCCAGGTCAAGGAGCTGCTCGACTCGGGCAAGTTCGGTGCGCCCATGGTCATCAAGTGCACCCACCGCGCAGACGGCGTTGCACCCGACTACACCACCGCAATGGCTGTCACCGACACAGCAATCCATGAGATCGATGTTCTGCCGTGGCTGGTAAACGACGAGTGGGACGAAGTACAGTGCATCATGCCCAAGACTTCCTGCAAGGCACACGAAGGTCTGAAGGACCCCCAGGTCATGATTATGAAGACCAAGAGCGGTATCGTAAACATTCTGGAAGTCAACGTAAACTGCGGCTTCGGCTACGACATCAACTGCGAGGTTGTATGTGAAAACGGCGTTGTCAACCTGCCCTGCCCGTCCTTCCCGACCGTTCGCTACGCAAACAACGTTTCCACCAAGATCGAGGACAACTGGATTCTGCGCTTCATCGACTCCTACGACGTTGAGATTCAGGATTGGGTCGATCATGCAGTCAAGGGTGAGACCGGCGGCTCGTCCGCATGGGACGGCTATGTCGCATCCATCACCGCTGACGCACTGGTCAAGTCTCAGACCTCCGGCACCTTCGAGAAGGTTGTCACCGGCGGCACCCCGGATTTCTACAAGAAGTAAAATTTGAAAGGAAGAACCTGTCATGAAAATCGGATTTAACGAAGGCTGCAACCGCTTCTGCGAAAACCACTCTGTACTCGAAGACCTCGACCTGTGCGAGAAGTACGGATTTGACTACATCGATATCCAGTCCGAATGCCTCGACCGCGAGATCGCGGCCGGCAAGTACACCATCGATGATCTGGCTGCATGGTTTGCTGATCCGGCACACAAGCTGCGCATGCTGTCCTACAACGCGCTGGTATTCTTCAACATGAAGCAGACTCAGGAAGAAAAGGACGCTGTCATGGCAAAGCTCGACCAGATCATCGCAGACTGCCTCAAGCTGCAGTGCAAGATGATCGTCGTTGTTCCCTCCATGGATCTGCCCGTACACGCAACGCTGGACGACATCCGTGCTGACGCTGTCGCTGTCCTGCGCGAGATGGTTAAGAAGGTTGAGCCGCACGGCATCAAGCTGTCGCTCGAGTTCTGCGGCTGCCCGACCATGTCCATCAACCGCTTCGAGGATGCTTACGCAATCGTACAGGAAGTCAACCACCCGCTCGTCGGCATCACCCTCGACCAGTATCACTTCCATGCAATGGCTTCGGGCTGGGATGCACTGGAGAAGGCTGACGGCAAGAAGATCTTTGTCTGGCACCTCAACGGCATGGAGAACATGCCCTGCGGCGCAGCGTACAACAACGACGAGAAGCGTCTGTGGCCGGGTGAGGCTGGCGACTGCCTGGATCACAAGCGCTATGCAGATACGCTCAAGAAGATTGGCTTCGAGGGTGATGTGTGCACGATGGAAGTCTTCCGTCCGGACTACTACAAGCTGTCCAACGCGGAGAACATCAAGAAGGCCGCTGAGGTCACCCGCGCACACGTTGCAAAATACTGGTAACTCTTTCTTCTTCTATCTACTACCTATTCACAAAAGCAGACAGGTACATCGAACACGATGTACCTGTCTGCTTTTTTCTGTATTTTGATTAAATGGGATATTTACGGAACAGTCCAGGTGAAATTCCGACATGCTTTTGAAAGCTGTGGATAAAGTTTTCCTCACTGTTATAGCCGATCTGGTAGGCAATTTCCTTGACCGACTGCCGGGTGGAAGTCAGCAGATATTTGGCCTTGTCGATGCGCCGCAGAACGATATATTCATAGGGTGAATAGCCCGTGCGTGCCTTAAACTGACGGGAAAAGTGCGAAGGGCTGAGGTTGACCGCCTGCGCGACCTGCTGCACGCTCAACGACTCAAACAAGT
>OLRK01001138.1_pt1 | contig 24412 bp, 31 predicted proteins | sample 1672911 | NCBI WGS metagenome assembly OLRK01 (sample SAMEA3136736, study PRJEB25190) | human gut metagenome | biome: human gut; feature: human-associated habitat; material: faeces | place: Austria | collected 2013 | reverse complement strand
TAAGGAGGATTTATTTCATGCAAACCGAAAACAAAAAAGGCTTTCAAGTAAAGGACTTGATCGTTACAGCTCTGTTATCTTTGTGCGCACTTGTTATCTATATTCTTTGTGCGTTTCTGTCTTTTTCTCCGTACACGATGTTAGTGGTAAGCCCATTGTGGGCACTACTAGCTGCTATTACCTACTTTCTTGTAGCAGCCAAAACTAAGAAGCCGTGGGCGCTGTTTATTTTTTGTGCGGTAACAGGCATTTATGGATTTTATCCGCCTATGATAATTTGCTGCCTTATTGCTGGCATTATTTCTGCATTGATCGCGTGGAAAACAGGCTGTACTAATGGAAAGACGCTTACGATTAGTTATATCATTTACATGATTTTGGCGGCGTTCAGCGGTACATATATTCCGTTCCTGTTTTTCTCAAAGCAAACACTTGAGCAGTATGCAGGAATGTTTGGGGAAAGCTATTTGGGAATTTTACAGACGTTAGTATCACCTGTAACAGCTATCATAATGCTTGTCGTTGTTGCTATTTGTGCTTTTATCGGTGCGCTTATTGCTAAAAAATTGCTTAAGAAGCATTTTAAAAAAGCAGGCATGGTGTAAATGAAGTGATCATATTTGTCGGGAGGAGGCGTGCTATATGTCTTTAACATCTTCTATGGAGGACTATTTAGAGGCTGTGCTGGTGCTTCAGAAACAAAAGGGGTATGCCCGCTGTGTAGATGTATCAGAGTTTTTAGGGGTTACAAAGCCCTCTGTAAGCAGAGCTGTAAAAGAACTTTCTAAAAAGAAATGTTTGCTAAAAAAAGACGATGGCACACTCTCTTTGACAGAGCAAGGACAGAGTATTGCGAAACAAATTTATGAGAAACACCGATTTTTCACAAAACAGCTTATTAAAGCAGGCGTTCCCTGTGATATTGCGGAAGCCGACGCCTGCAGGCTGGAGCATGTTATCAGCGAAACAAGTTTTGCGAGGCTGAAAGAGGCTGCAACACAGGAACAGAAATAAATTTAATAGCTCTATTCTCCTGCCCGTTCAACGGGAAAAGAAAAAAACGTTGCAGGGCAGGTGATTTTGTGTGCCTGTAAAATGGTGGCGGTTTTGAAGTACATTTCAAGTCCGCCGCTTTTTTCTGCATGAAAGAACTTTTGCGGGATAGCGTGGCGGATCAGGAGCAAACCGCCATGAAATACATTGACTGTAAACCAATTACACCGTTAAAAAAATTCAAACTATTCAACAGAATGTGTCTACCAGTCAATGCGAAAATAGTCATAATTTAACTGAATATCTCACTTTTTGCGCCCAGATAGTCGTTTTTTGTTGTCTGGGCGTTTTTCTGTCCTTATGCGTCTGGACGCATAAGATACATAGAAAGTGCCGCGCTCCGCCTGCCAATCTGAATTTTCAAAAAATTCAGATTGGAGGTAAAGGAAAGTGGCATATAACCACGGAAAAGAGGAACGCAAGTGGCGGCTCTGGAAAGAGGCGGAAGAAAAGATTTTACGGGCATATGGCGTTGATGAAAATATCATTGAAGAAATCCGTATCTATGACCGGGCCGAGTTTAATTCAGACCGTCGCTTTTACAGGCGGCTGAACGATATGGAGGAATACATAGAAAAGGTTGCCGATAATGGGCTGAATACGGAAATTAAAACAGTTTCCGCACTACTTGATGAAGTTGAAAATGAACACTTATATGCTGCCCTACTTAAGGTGGACAAGCATACATTGGAAATTGTCTTATTGAAAATGCAGGGGTATTCCACCAAAGAGATTTCCGCTATGTTACAGCTAACAGAAAAAGCTATTTACAAGAGAATGGACAGGCTGCGGAAAAAATTAAAAATATTTGATGACTAAGGGGAGAATTACATTCTCCTGCGGGCTATCGGGTGAGAGGACAAGCAGCCTCTCACCCACTTTTTTTGCAGGAGGACGTAACAATGGCGATACCTAAAAGGTCATATTGGCTTCGGAAAGTAGTGTCGGAAGAAGGCATGAGTTATCACATCAGTTTTCGGGACGGGCAAGGAAAAATTCAAGAGTTATGTGTATCGTATGACTTTTTCATGGCGTTTCGGAGACTGGAACTTGATGAAAGAAAATTAGAAAATTGGGACTATCGGCACAAAGAGTTTTCAGACATCATGGAGGAGACTTTGAACTGGCGGGCATTGCGGCTCCCTAAAAGTATCGATGAGAGGATTCTTGAGGAAGAAAGGACAGAATTTCTCCACAGAGCGATCAATACACTGCCAGAAATTCAGAGGCGGCGATTCCTGCTCTATTATGAGTGTGACTATAAATGCTACGAAATCGGAGCAATGGAACATCGGAGTGCCGCTGCAGTAGCTAAATCCATCGCCAGTGCCAGAAAAAAGGTAAAAGAGCAGATGAGGAAATATCTGAGCGCATAGCTTTAAAAGCGTACCCTTGTATCTTCGGATATGAGGGTATTTGTTTTGTGTTCTTTAATGGAAATTTACAGACATGAAAAAGCCGGAACATGCCCTCAAAGCCTTTATCCGGTTTGCACTGGCCTGCATCATTTTTTCCGTCTATTCTGCCAGTCCGCCGGCCATTGGGGATACGTCCTTAAGTGCAGTGACCATTGTGTGGAACTATGTAGGGGAATTGGTGTTCAATCTGCTGGTGCTGGTGGGTGCGGTGAAAGCATCTGACCGGATCGTAAAAGAAATGATGGGATTATAGGAGGAAAGAACCATGCGTAAAGAAATATATGAGAAAAATGGAAATCAGGAAAGCAGTGATATACTGCCTTTTCATTGGGAATTTGGCAAGGAAGAGATCACCTTGAAAGTGTCCAGCTATGCCTATGGAAACGGGCTTGTGGTTTTGATGTACAGCCAAAGTGAAGGGGAGTTGGAACTATTTGGTGATTTGACGGTGAATCTCCCAGGCGGGTATGGGCTGGAACCCCAAGAAGCATTTGTAAGCGGTGATTTTACGAAGGACAAGCTGGCATTCATCAAAAAGAACAGGCTGGGAAAGGTGCTGCCGGGACAAGCCCGTTCAGGATTTGCCACCTACACCCCGGTGGCATTCGACTTTTCAAGGCTTGCCCAGTATGACCGGGAAGGGGTGGAAGAATTTTGCAGACAATGGGGATTGGATATTCCAAAAGAACAGGAAAAAGTCCAAGGGAAATCGACAGGAAAAAAGAAAAGAGAAAGAGAGAGATAGAAGTATATGGAAGTAAAAATGAATAAAGAGATCCGCAACTATCAGGAGTCCATGTTTATGGGACTGAACTTGCGCCAGTGTATTTTCTCCCTGCTTGCCATCGCTGTGGCGGTAGGGATTTATTTTGGCTTGGGAAAGTATGTGGGACAGGAAATGACCGGGTGGCTGTGCATCTTAGGGGCTGCCCCTTTCGCAGCCTGTGGTTTTTTCCAGTACCATGGCATGAATGCGGAGCAGTTTGCCTGGGCGTATATCAAGTCTGAATTTTTATACCCCAAGCGCCTGCTGTTTCAAAGTGAGGACTTGTACCATGCCTGTATGGAAGAAACACTGGCCCTGGGAGAAAAGACCAGGGGAGATGGTGCAGCCCTTTTGAAAAAAAGGGAACAGCGGGCAAAAAAGAAACGGATGAAACAGAAAAAGAGAACGGGAAGGAGTGGTGCGTTTGATTAAACCCTTACAACAGGCATTGAAAATGGACCGGGAGAAGTTCAAAGTCCCAAGGTCTGTCCAGCAGGCAATTCCCATCCAGCGGATCTGGCCGGATGGGGTGTTCCAGTCCGGGACAAAGTTTTCCAAGTCCTTCCGGTTTTCGGATATCAACTATGCCATCGCAAGCAAAGAAGATAAGACGGAAATGTTTTTGGATTATAGTGAACTGTTAAATGCCTTAGATTCCGGTGCAGCGGCGAAGATCACCTTAAATAACAGAAGGATTAATAAGGAAGAGTTTGAAGCCTCCCTGCTGTTGCCCATGAAAGAGGACGGGCTGGATGAATACCGAAAGGAATATAACGAAATGCTGTTGTCCAAGGTCAGCGGCACCAACAACAGCATCTATCAGGAACGGTATCTGACGGTCAGTGTCCATAAAAAGAACATCGATGAGGCAAGAACCTATTTTGCACGTGTGGGAACAGATATCATCACCCATTTAAGCAAGCTGTCCTCCATTGGGGAAGAACTGGATGCAGAACAGAGGTTACAGATCTTCCGGGATTTTTTCCGGGCAGAGGAACCCCAGTGCTTTCCCTTTGATATGAAGGCGTTTGCAAAAAGGGGAAGTAGCTTTAAAGATTGGATCTGTCCCCAGTCCATGGAATTTTCTAAAGACTGTTTCAAGATCAATGAGCGGTATGGACGGGTGCTGTATATGCAGGATTATGCCAGTTATGTCAAGGATGACATGATCTCAGAACTGTGTGATTTGAGCCGGGATCTTATGCTGTCCATTGACATTCTTCCGGTGCCGACAGATGAAGCGGTGCGTGAGATCCAGAACCGTCTGCTGGGAGTAGAGACGAACGTGACCAACTGGCAGAGACGCCAGAATGCCAATAATAACTTTTCAGCCATCGTGCCTTATGATATGGAGCTGCAGAGGAAAGAGACCAAGGAAATGCTGGATGATTTGACCACCAGAGACCAGCGGATGATGTTTGGCATCCTTACCATGGTGCATATGGCAGACAGTAAAAAACAGTTGGATTCGGATACGGAGAGTATCCTGTCGGTGGCAAGAAAGCATCTGTGCCAGATGGCAACCTTGAAATGGCAGCAAGTGGACGGACTGAATACGGTGCTGCCTTATGGCATCCGCAAGATCAATGCCCTGCGTACCCTGACTACAGAATCTACCGCAGTTCTGATCCCCTTCCATACCCAGGAGATCATGCAGCCGGGCGGTATTTATTATGGGCAGAATGCGGTGAGCAAAAATATGCTGGTGGCAGACCGGAGGAAGTTATTGAATGGAAACTCCTTCCGATTGGGTGTCAGCGGTTCGGGAAAGAGTTTCTCAGCAAAAGAAGAGATCGTGGACCTTGCCCTGTCTACGGAAGATGACATCCTGATCTTAGATCCGGAGTCGGAATTTGGCTCCTTAGTGGAAGCACTGAACGGGGAAGTGATCTCCATTTCTGCAACGTCCAACACCCATCTGAATGCGCTGGATATGGACTCTGCCTATGGCAATGACAAGAATCCGCTCATTGAGAAGTCGGAGTTTATTTTGTCCCTGTTTGAACAGCTGGTAGGAGCTGGCAATCTGTCGGCAAAAGAGAAATCCATTCTGGACCGCTGTACCGCAGATGTGTACCGGGAATATATCCGAAGCGGTTACCAGAGCGAAGTACCGACCTTGAAAGATTTGTACCGCCAGCTCATGCTCCAGCCGGAAGAGGAAGCCAGAGGGCTTGCATTGTCTTCGGAACTGTTTATCAACGGAAGTCTCAATACCTTTGCACAGAAAACCAATGTGAATACGAAGAACCGTATCATTGCCTATGACATCCGGGAACTGGGCGAGCAGCTCATGCCTTTGGGGATGTTGGTCACTTTGGACAGTATCTTCAACCGTGTGATCCAGAACTGGAAGAAAGGAAAGACGACCTGGATCTTTGCCGATGAGTTTTACCTGTTGTTCCGGTATCAATATAGCGCCGACTTTTTCTATCGGCTCTACAAGAGGATCCGTAAATACCAGGGATTTGTGACAGGTTTAACGCAGAACGTGGAGGAACTTTTGAAATCTGATACGGCAAGGCTGATGCTGGCAAACAGTGAGTTTTTGATCCTTTTGAATCAGGCCACTACAGACCGGGACGAACTGGCATCCCTTTTGAACATTTCTGAGAACCAGTTATCCTATATCACCAATGTAGGCGCAGGAAAAGGATTGATCCGGTGTTCCGGAAATCTAGTGCCTTTTGAGAACAGTTTTCCGAAGAATACGAAGCTGTACCGCTTGATGACAACGAAGCCTGGTGAACGTTAGTGAAAAAGATATCTTTTCGGGTGTCGCTGAGATTTCTTAGGCAACACCCGTTTGGGAGGTGAGAGCCATGAAAGAAGAAACAACCATTACCTTTTTTGCATCCGAGTGCGGGGAGTTTCCTGGGATGGGAGAGCGTATCGAATGCACCTCTTTAAAAGAGGCATTCCGGCATTACCAGAGGTTTTGCAAACGCTCCCCTCAGATGATCCCGTCTTTGGAATTTGCCCTGCACCATGCAGACGACCCTTTGTATAACGAGGGGGAATATCCACTGGCCACGGGAGAAAAAGGAAAGGAATTATTGTCCTACGTTCCCTATTATGCCAACCATCCATTGGTGCAGGAAGCGGTAAGGGAACTGGAAAAACTGGAAGAGCAACGGAAGAAACAAAAAAATCGGGGAAGGGAACGCTAGAACGTTACAGAAGATGGGAGGTGTGTGATTGAAGGATATCAAAGAAAAAGTGCGGGATCAAAGCCCGAAAATCCGGAATCCTGCCTCCCGGATGCCAAAAGAACTGGTGCGTTCTGCCATGCTGGAAGCGAAAGAAAAGTCCACTATCATGGCAGATAAAATAGGAAGAGAAACGGGAGAGGAATCTCCGGTAGAATATGCCGGAAACCGGATAGAACGAGTGGAACAGCGGGCTGGAAAGGAAAGCGCTTCCGCAGCCTATCGTGGGGGCAAGAAGCTGGCAGTGAAAACCCATGAAAAGCTCACAGAGCAGAAACAAAAGCAGAGAGAAACCGCAGAAGCCCCTGTGGACGGAGAAACAGGAGGGGGTGGCACGTCTGCCCAGTCAGGACAGAGGAAGGCAAAGAAAGGGTGCACAGAAGCCGGAAGAAGCATCAAGGTCAAACCGGAAGCAGAGAAAAGTATCAAGGAAGCCGGAAAGCGGACGGTAAAAACAGCGCCCCGTGTGGTGAAAGCTTCTCCGGTTTCTTCAGAGAAGGTAAAAACCCAGGCAATACTGCAGAAGAAACAGGCGCTAAAATCTATGAAAGTAGCCAAGGAAGCAAAACGGGCTGCTATGCGTTCTGTTCAGACAGCCAAGCAAAGCAAAAAGACAGCACAGGCAACAGCCAAAGGGATAAAAGCAATGGCGGAAGCCGCTGCCCATGCAGTGAAGGCTGTGTTTGCAGCATTGCTGGCAGGCGGTGGGACAGTAGTTGTAATCCTGATTCTCATTGTAGGGATCATTGGCGGAGCAGCGTTTATCGGAAGTTCCCAGAGTAGTGTCCCCCTGAGTGCGGAAGTCTTTGCCCACACTCCGACAATCCAGCGGTATGCCAGTGAATTTAGAATCCCGGAATATGTACCGGTCATCCAAGCCATTATGATGCAGGAGAGCGGCGGAAGGGGAACAGATCCCATGCAGGCAAGTGAATGCCCTTATAATACACAGTATCCGAATACGCCCGGTGCGATCCAGGATGCAGACTATTCCATAAAGGTAGGTGTGCAGTATTATGCGGATTGTATCCGAGAAGCCGGATGTGAAAGCCCTCAGGATATGGACAAGCTGAAACTTAGTTTACAGGGTTATAATTATGGAAATGGATATATCACATGGGCAATCCGGAATCATGGAGGCTATAGTGAAGCCAATGCCCTGCAGTTTTCTCAGGAGCAGGCAGCTGCCCATGGGTGGTCAGGGTATGGGGATCCGAAGTATGTACCACATGTGCTTCGGTACTATTCCAGTGGGGGATTATTCGATGGACTTTTTGGAAATGGACAGATCGTGACCATTGCCAAAAGCCAGTTGGGAAATGAAGGTGGCGAAAAGTTCTGGTTATGGTGGGGATTTACAGAGAGACAAGAATGGTGTGCTTGTTTCGTGTCCTGGTGCTCCGATCAGGCAGGACTCATTCAAAAGGGAATCATGCCAAAGTTCGCCCTTTGTACTGCTGGTGTAGATTGGTTTCAGGAGAAAGGAAAATGGCAGAGTGGCGGAAGTGTTCCGACACCAGGGAGCATCATCTTTTTCGATTGGGATCATGATGGTTCTAGTGATCATGTGGGAATCGTAGAAAGCTGTGATGGAACTACGGTACATACCATTGAGGGAAACAGCGGAGATGCGGTAAGGCAGAACAGCTATACGGTGAATTCCCAGTCCATCTTGGGATATGGACTGGTAGCTTATTAAAAATGAGTAAAAAATCAAAGAATGGATTGCATTGTAGGAGAAGAGGAACAATGCTATAATATAATTAGGAGAGACAGGCAGGGCGTGTGTCCTGCCTGTTATAAATTTGAAAAATACAATCATTAGATTGAGAACATAGAGGCATTGGGGAGTGAAAGATTTGAGACGGAAAGAAATCTTTGAATATGTAAAAAAGCAATACGGAACAGAGCCAGAGTATCTTTGGCAAGAGTCACCAGAAAGTGCGGTGCTGCGGCATCAGAATGGAAAGTGGTATGCAGTACTGATGCAGGTAGAAAAATTCAAGTTGGGATTGGAAGAAGAGGGAATAGTAGATATCATCAATGTGAAGTGCGAATCGGATATGGCTGGACTTCTGACACAGACCCATGGTTTCTTTCCAGGGTATCATATGAATAAAAAGTATTGGATTACGATGCTGCTGGATGGGACAGTGAGTGAAGCAAAAATCTTAGACTTTTTGGATATGAGTTATGATTTGATTGATGGGATAAACAGATAGTCAAGAATCTTAAATAAGAAATATTTTAGTTGTTTGGCATTTGCTATTGATTTTTCTAGAAATTTTCAGAGCAACAATATTGTGAATATTATGTAAAAAGAAGTATAATAGATTATATTTTATAAGGCGGTGATTCAATGTATAATCCACAATTAGAAACGTTTCTGCGGGTAGCGGACGCAGGTAGTTTTAATAAAGCGGCAGAAGAAGCATATATTACACCTACAGCAGTAATCAAGCAGATTAATTTGTTAGAGAATTCGTTAGATGTAAAACTTTTTGAAAGAACACACAGAGGACTAAAACTTACAAAAGCAGGGCAATCCTTATATCAAGATACAAAATATGTTATCCAATATTGTAAGGATGCTGTTACAAGAGCAAAGAATGCCATGCAGGAAGATGACAATATTATCAGGATAGGAACTTCCCCTATTACGCCTGCGCAGCTATTGATGCAGCTATGGCCCAAAATTCAGGCTTATTGTCCGGATATGAAATTTCAGATTGTTCCATTTGAAAATACTCCGGAAAATGCTAGAGAGATATTAAGGAATCTGGGACAGAATATAGATGTTATAGGCGGTATTTTTGATGAGACTATGTTGGAGGTAAGAAGTTGTGCCGGGATGGAATTAACAAGAGAACCTCTTTGCTGTGTGGTATCTATCCATCATCCGCTTGCAGCAAAGGACAAGCTAAAAGTACAAGATTTGTATGGGGAGAATCTTTTACTTATGCACCGGGATTGGAGTCATTATGTAGACAGACTTCGGGATGATCTATGGAAGAATCACCCGCAAATTCAAATTATAGATTTTGATTTCTATGATGTAAATATTTTTAACCGTTGTGAGAATGGAAAGGATATTCTGATGGCAATTCCAGGGTGGGCAAGTGTACATCCGCTTTTAAAAGTAATCCCGGTAGAGTGGGATCATAGTATTCCATATGGTCTGCTTCATTCTCCCGAACCGTCTGACACAGTGAAACAGTTTTTAGAAGCAGCCCAAAAAGCATGTAGTGAATAGAAAAATATAGGATTATAACTTGTGGGTATAAACAGATGAACGAAACAAGACTTCTTAAGGGAGATTGTTTTTGTTATAATGAACAGAAACAAAGAAAAGGAGATTTCTACTATGAAAAATGTACTTATTTTATCTGGAAGTCCACGTAAGGGAGGCAATTCTGATTTGCTTTGCGATGAATTTATGCGTGGAGCAAAGGAGAGCGGTAATCAGGTGACAAAAATAAATGTTGCAAATCAAAAAATCTCCCCATGTTGTGCCTGTTATTTTTGCCGTGAGCATAGTGGTGAGTGTATTTATAAAGACGATATGCCGGAAATCTTGCAGGCAATGATAGATGCTGATGTGCTTGTGCTTGCAAGTCCTGTTTATTTCTATTCTATTGACGCACAATTAAAAACTGTGATAGACAGAACGGTTGCCCGCTGGCTGGAAGTAAAAAATAAAGAGTTTTATTATATCATGACAGCCGCAGATGCAGACAAAGAAGCCATGGACACAACTCTGGCATGTTTCCGGGGATATGCAGATTGTGTAGAAGGAGCAAAAGAAATGGGAGTTATCTATGGCACAGGAGTATATGAAAAGGGAGAAGTGTTAGACAAACCGATATTGAAAGAATCTTATGAAATGGGAAAAAGAGTATAAAAGATATAGTTATAACCCATAAGTATAAACAGATGAACAAAACGAGACTTCTTAGGAGGTCTTGTTTTTTTTATAATAAAGACGTAAACAGAATTAAGATTTTTACAGAGGTGATTGGATTATGAATAATTTCATTTTTGAAAATGCAACAAAAGTATATTTCGGAAAAGGTTGTGTGAAAGAATATCTGGCATGTTTGGCGGGAAGTTATGGAGAAAAGGTGTTACTTGCTTATGGCGGTGGTTCTATAAAGAAAAATGGGATTTATGATGAAGTGGTATCTGCTTTGGGGAAGGCGGGAAAAACAATCATTGAATTTCCGGGAATTATGTCGAATCCAACCTACGAAAAAGTGTTGGAAGGCGCACGCCTGGCAAAAGAGCATCAGGTAGATATGATTCTTGGTGTGGGTGGAGGTTCTGTTATGGACTGTTGTAAAGCGGTATCTATGGCTGCCGTCAGTAAGAAAGATATTTGGGATGAATATTGGGAAAAACCTGGAATTATTGATTTTGAACCACTTCCACTAGGTGTAATTGTAACCGTAGCCGGAACCGGAAGTGAGTGTAACGGTGGAGCAGTTATCACCAATGAAACTTTGAAGATTAAAACAGGACGGGACTATCCAAAGTGCAATCCTAAATTTGCATTAATGGATCCGGAATATACTTACAGTGTACCTGTAAAACAGATGATTTCCGGAGGATTCGATATTTTGTCTCATATTATGGAAACTTATTTCAGTGAACCAAATGAAGATAATGTATCTGATGATATTTCTGAAGCATTGATGCGAAGTGTGATTAAAAATCTTCGAGATGCAATAAAAAATCCGGAGGATTATACAGCAAGAAGCAACTTGATGTGGGCTTCTACGATGGCGGAGAACCGTATCATTAAGTTGGGGAAAAAATGTGATTTTGAATGTCATCAGATGGAGCATCAGCTTGGCGCATATACAGACTGTAATCATGGATGTGGACTTGCGGTGCTTCATTCGGTGTATTACAGACATATTTACGAAGAAGGACTTCCGAAGTTCGTTCGTTTTGCAGAAAATGTATGGCAGATTGAGAAAGGAGGTATGACAGATCGGCAGTTTGCAAAAGCAGGTGTAGAAGCTTTGGCAGATTTTATTAAAGAGATTGGACTTCCGACTACTCTCAGGGAACTTGGGCTAGAGAGTCAGGAAGGCTTAAAGGAAATTGCTGATTCCTGTAATCTGGCTCCGGGAAGTTATAAGAAGATGACGCACAAAGAGATTTTAGAAATCTTTAAAGAGTGTTTCTAGGAGGTTGCCGGTGATAAGAGCAGGATATAGAAAGTGGTACAAATTGCTGATTTCCCTATGTTTGATTAGTGCGATAGTGTTAGCCGGCTGTGGAAGTGAAAGTAATTCAGCCGGAACTTCTGTAAATGAAGGGGCGGAAAAAGAAAGTCCGGAAGAGGGAGAAAACAGGATGGATGATAATGGTGAGTATACGTTACAAACAAAAGTAACGGATGTTATAGAAGATCCGGTGTTTGAGGATTATGGGCGTTTGATTTTTCCGGCGGATGTGAGTATCAGCAACAATCTGGAATTACAGGACATTGAAGATATCCTTATGTGGTACAACAATGTCAATCCAGAGAAAACAGTAGAAATTGTTAATTATATGAAAAATCAAGCAGAAGCAGGTGAGAAGATTTTTTATGATATTTATACAGATGAAGAAAAAGCAGAAGATCCGGCAAAGGAAAATACAGGATTATTTTTCTTCCGGGGGGACCCGCAAGAAAAATTCGCAGTGGTAAATGCAGGAGGTGGTTTTGCCTACGTGGCTGCCATGCATGATAGTTTCCCCCATGCATTGGAATTATCAAAAAAGGGCTATAACGCATTTGCTTTGATTTACCGCCCGGGTGCACAGACAGCCTGCGAAGATTTGGCGAGAGCCATTGCTTTCATCCACGAACATGCAGAGGAACTTCAAGTGGATGTAGAAGACTATTCCCTGTGGGGAGGCTCTGCAGGCGCAAGAATGGCAGCATGGCTTGGTTCCTACGGTACAGAGAGCTTTGGTGAAGAGGCATATCCGGCGCCGGGGGCAGTGATTATGCAGTACACAGGTCTGTCCGAGGTGACGGGAACTGAACCGCCAACTTACGCTTGTGTGGGAACTAGTGATGGGATTGCATCTTACCGAACAATGGAAAATCGAATCCGGCAGATTCAGGCACAGGGAACGGATGCTCGGATAGAAGTGTTTGAAGGCTTGCCCCATGGATTTGGTCTCGGAGAAGATACTGTTGCTGAAGGATGGCTTGATACAGCAGTTAGTTTCTGGGAACGAAATATGAAGTAGCATATCCATATAAATAAAAAAATAAGCAGGAGGATTAATCTTATGGCGAAGAAACAAACAGCAGGAAGAACTCGTTTAGGGGATTTAGCACCGAAATTTGCAGAATTAAACGATGATGTACTCTTTGGAGAAGTGTGGGCAAGGGAAGATCTGTTGTCTCCAAGAGACAGAAGTATGATTACGATTGCCGCACTTTTTTCCGCAGGGCTTTACCCGCAGTTGAAATCACATCTTGTATTGGGAAAAGAGCATGGAATTACAAAAGAAGAAGCTGTGGAGATTGTTACTCAGTTAGCTTTTTACTGTGGCTGGCCGAAAGCGTGGAGTACCTTTGAACTGATTCGAGAGGTATATGAGCAGGATTGTTAAGAAAGGAACTTTTAGAATATGAGAAAAAAAGCATTTTCATTTTTGTTAATCAGTGCGTTGATGTTTTCGCTTGTTGCTTGCGGAAATACAAGTAGTACAGAGGAAACAGGAGGGGAACAAAACAATACTGTGAGCACAGATGAAGAAGTGCAGGAAGAAACAGAATCAGCAGAAACAGAAGAATCTGCCACGCCAGAGCCGGAAGGAAATTCTCAGTTAGTCGTGTATTTTTCTAATACTGGAAATACAGAATCAGCAGCACAGGTAATTGCAGAACAGACGGGTGCAGACCTTGCAGAAATTGAAAGAGCAGAAGACTATGGCGACCTTCAGAAAGAAGCGGAAGAGGAAATCCTAAATGGGGAACATCCGGAAATTCTCGTTGATATAGAAGATATATCACAATATGACACGATTTATGTGGGATACCCAATCTGGTTTGATGAAGCGCCTGCGATGATCGCAACTTTTTTAGCAGAGAATGATTTTGCAGGGAAAACAATCGTTCCGTTTTGCACCAGTGCCGGGGATACGATTGAAAACAGCCTTCATATTTTTGAAGATCTGACTACAGATGCAGAAATTCTGGAAGGCCTGACGGTAGAAGATGAGGCAGATATTGAGCCATGGCTGGAAAGTTTGAGACTTTTGCCATAAATGCCCGGAACGGAGAAATGAAGGTTATGAGTAAAACAATGAAAATAAAAACTACAATAGATATTTTGATGACGATTGCTTTACTTCTGCTAATGTCTTACGGGCTTTTGGGGGAAGAATGGCATGAATGGGTAGGCGTAGGAATGTTCCTGCTCTTTGTGACACATCATGTGTTAAACAGAAAATGGATTGGAAACATCAGAAAGGGAACATACACACCGTTTCGTATTGTTCAGACCATACTTGTATCTGCCATATTGGTTACAATGCTTGGTTCTATGATCAGCGGAATCCTGCTCTCACGTTATGTATTTACTTTTATAAATGTCAGCGGTGTAGCTATGCTTGCAAGAAATATTCATATGGTTTGCGGATATTGGAACTTTGTTCTGATGGCGCTGCATTTAGGTCTGCATTGGGGTATCTTCGTGGGAATAGCCGGAAAGAGATTTGGGAAGCCTTCCGCAGTGCGCGCATGGTTGGCACGTTTTATAGGAGCGATAATCGCTGTTTATGGTATCTATGCTTTTCTCAAACGTGCTATCGGGACATATATGTTTCTTCAGGTACATTTTGTGTTCTTTGATTATGAAGAACCGATTCTTCTATTCTTACTGGATTATCTGGCGGTTATGGGATTGTTTGTATTCGCAGGGCATTATATCGGTTACAGCTTAAAACAGAAAAAGAAGCATAAGAAATCTTAGAGAAAATGTGAGGGAACAGGATATGAGAAAAAGAATGTTAGGAAAAGGTTTAGAGGTTTCCGCAGTTGGACTTGGATGCATGGGATTTAGCCATGCTTACGGTGCACCCAGCGAAAAGAACGAAGCAATTTATTCCATTCAGAAAGCAGTGGATATGGGCTATACTTTTTTTGATACTGCAGAAGTGTATGGAACAGCGGAGAATCCACACGAAAATGAAGAACTTGTGGGAGAAGCGTTAAAATCTTGCAGAGACAAGGTAGCTATTGCAACGAAGTTTGGCATTCACTTTGATATGGAAAGTTCAGAAGTGAACAAACCGTTGCTACCGGATTCCAGACCAGAGGCTATTCGTGCATCGGTTGAAGCGTCTTTAAAACGACTGGGAACGAACTATATTGATTTGTATTACCAACATCGTCCAGATCCGAAAGTGCCGATTGAAGAGGTGGCGGGAGTGATGTCGGAACTGATGCAGGAAGGAAAAATTACTCACTGGGGATTGTCCGAAGCGGATGAAACTATGATTCGTAGAGCACATAAAGTTTGCCCGGTAACAGCTATACAGAATCGTTATTCTATGATGGCAAGATGGTATGAGGAATTGTTCCCGACACTGGAAGAACTGGGAATCAGCTATGTGGCGTTTTCACCGTTGGCCAATGGGCTGTTAAGTGATCGTTATGATAAAAAGTCAAAATTTGATGCAACTTTAGATTACAGAAGCGTGATGCCGCAGTTTACAGCAGATGCTATGGAGAAAAATATGAAACTGCTTACTTTGATTCGAGAGATGGCAAAAGAAATGGATGCTACTCCGGCACAGATTTCTATGGCGTGGATGATTTGTAAGAAACCGTATATTGTGCCAATTCCGGGAACACGAAAAGTGGAGAGAATGGAAGAAAACGCAAAAGCTGCAGATATTCTTCTGACAAAGGAGCAGGTAAGTGTACTGGATCAGGCTCTTGATGAAATGGAGATGTCCGAAGTATTTGGAGGAACCAGAATAAAATAGAGAAACAGTCAAGAAAGCGAGGAGTATTAGAAGATGAAAGCATTACTTGTAAATGGAAGTCCAAGAGCAAAAGGATGTACCTATACAGCGCTTACAGAATTGGCAAAAACGCTGGAAGCAGAAGGAATTGAGGCAGAAATTATCCATGTGGGAAATAAAGATGTGCGTGGGTGTATCGCTTGTCGGAAATGCCATTCCACCGGCAGCAACAAATGCGTCTTTGATGACATCGTCAATGAAGTAGCGCCGAAACTGGCAGAAGCGGACGCTTTTGTTGTAGGATCGCCAGTATATTTTGCTTCACCGGCAGGTGGAATCGTATCTTTTCTGGACCGATTATTTTTTAGTACATTGAATGTTGACAAAACAATGAAAGTCGGAGCAGCAGTTGTTTCCTGCAGGCGTGGTGGAAATACAGCGACTTTTGATATGTTAAATAAATACTTTACGATCAATGGAATGCCAATTGCCAGCAGCCAGTATTGGAACATGGTATATGGAGGTACGCCTGAGGAAGTGCTGGAAGATAAAGAGGGACTGCAAACTATGCGTACACTTGGAAAGAATATGGCTTTCCTGATGAAGAGCATCCAGATGGGAAAAGAAAAAATGGGACTGCCGGAAAAAGAACCGGCGATTTTTACAAATTTTCATAATCATATTTAAAAAGCAGGAGGGTTGTTCATGGAATATACGACATTAAAAAATGGTATTCGTATGCCAATGGAAGGCTTTGGGGTTTTTCAGATACCGGACAAAGAAGAATGTAAAGCATCGGTGCTGACAGCGATTCGCGCAGGATATCGTTTGATCGATACGGCTGCTTCTTATACTAATGAGGATGCAGTTGGAGAAGCGGTTCGTGAAGCGATTGCAGAAGGCATTTGTACCAGAGAAGAACTGTTTATTACATCCAAGATATGGGTACAGGATATGGAAAACTACGATACCGCAAAAGCGGCTATTGATGCTTCTTTGGCGAAAACAGGACTGGAATATTTGGATCTTTACTTACTGCATCAAGCGATGAAGGATTACTTCAGTGCTTGGAGAGCTATGGAAGATGCGTACAAAGAGGGCAAACTAAAAGCAATCGGTGTTTCCAATTTCTATCCACATACGCTGACCAACTTCTGTGAAACAGTGGAGATTATGCCGATGGTAAATCAGGTGGAACTGCATCCTTACTTTACACAGGAAGAAGCACTGAATACAATGAAACACTATCAGGTACAGCCGGAAGCCTGGGCACCCCTTGGTGGCGGGCGCTACAAACCATTTGAAAATGAGATGTTACGAGAGATTGCCGCAAATCACGAAAAAAACGTTGGACAGGTGATTCTGCGTTGGAACGTACAGAGAGGTGTGGTCGTGATTCCCAAGTCTATCCATAAGGAGCGGATTGAAGAAAACCTGGCAATATGGGATTTTCATTTAACTGAAGAAGAAATGAAAAAGATTTCTTCTTTGGATATGGGATATCAGGGTACTGCAATTAAACATTTTGATCCGGAGTTTGTTCGGATGTGTGTAACGAGAAAAATTCATGATTAAGGAGGAAGACAAAATGGAATATATCGCATTAAATAATGGAGTAAAAATGCCGGTGGAAGGAATCGGAAGCTTTTTATTAACGCCGGATGAGGCGGAAGCCTCTGTCTTATATGCACTGGAGGCAGGATATCGTCTGATTGATACTGCCAATGCGTATGTGAATGAAAAAGCAGTGGGCAGAGCCATGAAAAAATCCAGTGTGGTAAGAGAAGAGATTTTCTTGGAGACGAAACTATGGCCATCTTTTTATGAGCAGGAGGATGCAGTAGAGAAAACACTAGAGAGGCTGGATGTGGAATATATCGATCTTTTGTTGATTCATCAGCCGGCAGGTAATTATATTGCAGGTTACCGTCAGATGGAAAAGGCATATAAAGAGGGAAAAGTAAGAGCCATTGGACTTTCTAACTTTAACAGGGAACAGATTCAGGAAATTCTTTCTGTTTGCGAAGTACGTCCGGTCATTCTGCAGACAGAGGTGCATCCGTATTTTCAGGAGCAGGAACTGAAAGAATTTCTGGCAGAAGAAAAGATTGCCATTCAGGCATGGTATCCGTTGGGACATGGAGACGCAGCACTTTTACAGGAACCGGTATTTGCAAAGTTAGGTGAAAAATACAAGAAGTCTCCGGCACAGATTATCCTGCGTTGGCATACACAGGCAGGCAACGTGGTAATTCCTGGTTCCAAGAATCCAGAGCATATTCGTGATAACTTTGCTTTGTTTGATTTTACACTTACTGCAGAGGAAATGGATGAGATTGCGGCTCTTGATAAAAACACAAGATATTATACAAGTACCCCGGATATGCTGAAGGCTTATGCCGAGATGATACCGCCGGTAGACGAACAGAAATAAAGATATGGAGGAAAACACAATGAAGATTTTATTTATCAATGGAAGCCCGAACAAAAATGGAAACACAGCAGCACTTGCAAAGGAAATGCTGAATGGGAAAGAATATGAAACATTAAATCTGGTAGATTACAAGATTGGAAGCTACGGTCAGAAACTTGAAGAGGATCAGCTTAACGAAGTGATTGCATCGATGAAAGGGGCAGATGTGGTTGTCATCGGCTCTCCTCTGTACTGGCACAATATCTGCGGTTCCGTAAGAAATGTACTGGACAGATTTTATGGTCTGGTAGAAACCGGGGAATTGCGTGGAAGAAAATGTTACTTCCTGTTTCAGGGAGCATCACCGGAAAAATGGATGATGGAGGCAGGGGAATATACCATGAAACGTTTTGCTGCTCTTTATGGAATGGAGTGGTGCGGTATGGCTACTAATGGAAATGAAGCGAAAAAACTAGGAAAGGACATTTAAAATAGTAAATATAAGTGAAAGAGAGGGCGACTATAATGAAACGATTGCTGGTATTAGGACTTTCTGCAGTAATGGTTTTCACGCTGGTAGCCTGTGGAAACAATAAAAGTGAAAAAACTGGTGAAAGGAACAATTCAGCAGTGAGTACAGCAGAAGATGATGCGAATGACAAAGTATCAGTGGAATTGGAATATATTCCAGACGAATATAGGCAACCATCAGAGCATCCGGGGAAGCTTGAAAGACTAACGTATCAGACGTGGGAATCCTTTTCTTATGAAGAAAAATCTCAAAAGCTTACAAAGGAAGCATGGGTTTATATACCATACGAATATTCGGAAGAAAAACAGTATAATATTTTTTATATCAGTCATGGCGGCTGGAGTGACGAGACAACCCTAATGGGAACAGATGATAATCCGAAGACGTTTAAAAATGTGATTGACAATGCAATCGAAACAGGTGAAATACAACCGCTGATCCTTGTATTTCCGACCTACAATAACACCAGTGAAAGTGACAGCGGAGATTACAGTCTTGCATTGCAGTTGACAGACCAGTTCCATAATGAACTGTTGAATGATCTTCTTCCAGCAGTTGAGAGCAAATACAGTACCTATGCGGCAGACGTAACACCGGAAGGGTTGATTGCATCTCGTGATCACAGAGGGTTTGGAGGATTTTCCATGGGTTCTGTGAATACGTGGTGTACATTCAGATACGGACTTGATTATTTTCGATACTTTATGCCTATGAGCGGAAGCTATACGACAGACGGAGAATATATGGCAGAACTGGTAAAAGAATACGGATATGAATGGGATGACTTCTTCATATTTTCTGCATCTGGTACAGAAGATTTTGCGTACAGTGCATTTAAACAACAGATTATGAACATGGGAAATGTTTCAGATGGGACATTCCGATTTGCAGACAATGAAGAAGAAGGAAATCTTTTGTTCCTGGAGCGGGAAGGATATGAACATGATGCAACTGCATCCGACGAATATACTTATAATGGGCTGAAATTCTTTTGGAACAATCAAAAATAAGGGATACTTAAATTGATGGCGCCACGAAATGGAAGTGGCGCCTCATTTAGTTTTCCGTATTTCCCAGTGCCAGAATAAACTGTAATACTTCTTTAGATGGATTTTTTGAATAAATCAATCCATAAGGAAGGACAAAATCCCACTCCACCGGAATGGTGGCAAGAAGTGGATGTACGCCGCTCCAGCATTCTGCAGATACTAACAAATCATAGGATGCAATTAATTTATTAAATGTAGTCAGATCTAAGTATTCTATATCGTGAAGCTGAACTTGTGGATGGTGTTCTTCCAGCATATCTCTGAGTGGATCCAGACTCTGAGTGATTCCTCGCTTCGTTAAAAATAAGTTTTCTCCATATAAATCTTCCGGAATCAGTTTTTCTTTTCGCGCAAGCCTGTGATTCTGCGAGCAGGCAATACAAAGGGGCAGATCTTTAAAATGAAAAGACTGATAACGGTCACCCCAGTAGTTGGTCTCATAAGGACAGGATATCAGATCAATCTTTTCCCCAAGATGCTCCAATACTTCATTGAAAGCAGGAACGGTATCCTGGAACGGAACTACTTCCAAACGGAAATTAGGATAAAAAGCAGAGGCCTTTTGCCATTCCTGCAACAGAATCGTAGCAGGGTTCATTAAGGATACGCCTACCCGAATGACAATTTCTTTTTTTGCTTCCAAATCTCTGGCTTTTTGAAGAACCTTATTGGAATGACGAATCATCTTTTTCGCTTCTTCATAGATTAACTGACCGGCATCGGTCAAAGTCAACCCCTGATTACTTCGGTGAAATAATTTGATTCCCAAATTATTTTCCAATAGATTAATTTGCTTGGTTACCGCATTGGCAGAAATATATAACTGTTCGGAGGCTTTTAAAAAACTTCCGTTGTTTGCGACCTGTATAAATGTTTCTAAATGTCGGTCATACATGGATTTCATCACCCTTTCGCTCTAACCTTTTGGTTGGTATCATTATAGCTTTTTTCTCGTTCCATCACAAGTGAATTTTCTGTAAAATAAATTTAGAAAAGCAAGATACCATGATATAAATGGCGTAATTGGAGTATGAGGAGGCATGAAGAAGTGAAGTCACTGATCGCATATTATTCCAGACGAGGCGAAAATTTGGTAAATGGTACGGTACGAACACTTGAAATTGGAAATACAGAATTGCTGGCAAGAATTCTTCAGAAAATAACAGGTGCAGATTTATACAGGCTGGAACCAGAGACAGAGTATTCACCTAATTATTATGCCTGTATTGATCAGGCCAGACAGGATTTGTTGAAAAAAGCTCGCCCCAAACTGAAAAACACTCCAGAAAATTTGGAAGAGTATGACGTGATTTATCTGGGATATCCCAATTATTGGGGAACCATGCCAATGGTGATCTTTTCCTTTTTGGAACAATTTGACTTAAGTTGGAAACTGATTAAACCGTTCTGTACCCATGAAGGTGGAGGCGTGGGGCGTAGCGAACGAGATATCAGAGAAATCTGCAAGGATGCAAAAGTTGCCCAGGGATTTTCCTGCCGGGGAACAGAAGTGAAATATGAGTTATCGGCTATTAAAGAGTGGGCACAGGAAATTTAAAAAATATAGTAGAAAGGCGGTTTTAGAATGAAACAGTGGGAAGAACAGACAGGGTACGAGTTGTTGGTCCAGCATGACGAATTAAAATCAGTTAGTTATCCGATTACAGTAGAATCGGTTAGGCGAAGAAGATGCAGACGGAAAAAAAGAACATTGATTATGTCTGCACTGTCCTTTGGTATCATTGCCGCCTTATCTTTTCAGGCGGTCAATTTTATATCAGAAAATCTTATGCTGGTAAATCGAAGAGAAGACAGTCAGATTGCAAGATTAGTAAATACAGATTCTAGAATAGAGCTACAGCAAAGCGTTTCTATGGGGAATCTAGTTGATGTAGTAAGAGAAGCGATGCCTACGGTAGTATCTATTACAGGAGTGAGTATTCAGGAAATTCCGAATTGGTACGGAAGAGGTGTCCGGCAGTATGAAGGTCAGAGCAGCGGTTCCGGAATTATTATCGGACAGACGGAGGATAAACTCTTGATCGCGACCAATCAGCATGTAGTAGCTGGAACAGAAAGTCTTACGATTGGATTTACAAGCGCTGATGGAACGACTATCGGAAGCGAGGGTTGGGGGTACGAAAATAATATGTTAGTAGCAGCACAAGTGGAGGGGACAAATGCAGACAATGATCTGGCAGTAGTTTCTCTTAGTCTGAAAGATATTCCGGAAAGTATACGTGATGAAATTAAAATTGCTGTATTTGCAGATCCGGAAACCATCACAGTAGGAGAACAGGTTGTGGCTATCGGAAATGCATTGGGTTATGGTCAATCTGTTACGAGTGGATATGTCAGTGCCGTAAATTCTGCAACAAGAATGTATATCCAGACCGATGCAGCTATTAATCCCGGAAATAGTGGTGGAGCACTTTTTAATATGCGAGGCGAAGTGATTGGAATTAATTCAGCTAAGATTTCAGCAGATGCAGTAGAGGGAATGGGATTTGCCATTCCGGTATCTACAGCAGTGCCGATTTTGGAGCGTCTGATGGCTTAGAAGGGAGCATCAAAATATGAAGAAATATAAGGGATGTCTGTTGGCTTTGGCATTGAGTATGGGACTTACTGGTTGTAGTCAGATGTCAGAAGCAGACAGGGTGCTGGAAGAACAAAGGCAGATAGAAGAAAATGCCTGGAATGAACAGGAAGAAAAGATTCCTGAAAATGAAGATACTGTGGCAAGTGTAGAAGTTACGCCGGGACAGAAACAGTCCTTGTATCTGTGGGAAGAAGGAAATATGCCTGCAGAGACAGAGTACAAGGAAAATAGCGGAAACTATGCAGATGATTCGGATTTCAGACCGTATATTGTCTATCATCCGGTACCGGAAGGAACAGAGGTAAAAGGTGCTGTGCTGATTAATGCGGGAGGGGCATTTATGTTCCGAAGTGATCAGATGGAAGGAACACCGGTGGCAGAAGCGTTAAGTGAACTTGGGTTCCAAAGCTTTGTTGTAAATTATCGTCTGCGTCCATATACACAGGAAGAAGGGGCACTGGATTTGGCAAGAGCAGTCCGATTTGTCAGAAGTCATGCGGATGAGTACGGAATCGAAAAATCAGATATTGCTGTGATGGGATTTTCAGCAGGCGGCATCCTAAGTGGGGAAGAACTGCTGAACTATGACGGTTTGGTGAGTCCGACTGGATTGGATGAAAGTTATGTTCCGGATCGTCCAGATCGTGGCGGGCGGCATGGAGGCGGCCAGTGAACGCATAGGAAACGCAGACGACACTGGACGAGATTTACCGCCGCTTCAACATAGAACATCCCGCCGATTACAAGGGACATTCCCTCTCTACGGGGGATATTGTGGTGTTCCGGCAGGATGGAAAACAGACCGCCTACTATGTGGACGAGGGGGCCGACTACCGGCAGGTGCCGGAGTTTTTCGCCCAGCCGGAAAAGCAGCTTACGCCGGACGAGTGCATGACCGGCGAACAAATCCAGACGCCGAGGGGCCGTTTCTATCTGACCGACAGGAGCCGGGAACAGATGGAGGCCGCCGGGTATGGATTCCACCACCAGTCGGAGGACGGCAGGTATCTCATTATGGCAAACGGCACAAGGGCTTTTGCCATCCCCGCCCAGCAGGAAAGCCATATCAAGACGGCGGAAATGTCCACCGAGCAGAACTACAACATGATCGACGGCATGATGAACAACGCCCCGTCTATGGAGGAACTGGAAGAAAGGGCGAAAGCCGGGGAACAGATTTCTCTTTTGGATGTGGCCGAGGCAGCCAAGGCGGAGGCCAAAAAGCCCAAGCAGACCCGAAAGACGACGCAGAAACAAAAGAAACCGTCCATCCGGGCGCAGCTTGCCGCCGCCAAGGAGGAACAGAAAAAGAAGCCCCCGGCGCGGGAAAAATCAAAAGAAATGGAGGTATGAGGAATGTATTTCACCGTGGAAGAAGAAAACCTGATCTGTCTGTACCACAACGCCGACCGCCGCAGGACGGCGGCAAATCTCCGGGCAGCTTTGCCGGACATGGACAAGGAAATGGCGGCGCTTTCCTGCCAGACCGCCGATAAGCTGGACGCCATGAGCGACGCCGACTTTGCGGCGCAGCGGTTCCACTTCACAGACGAATAAGCAAAACGCCGGGCGCGGGGGCTGTCAAAGCCTCTGCGTCCGGCGCTTCTTTTTTGCAACAAAGCACAAATCAAAACCAGCTTGCCTTTTCATTTCTAAACTGGGGCGTATCACTATGCTCATAGGGATTATAATGATTCAGATTGCACCCAAATTCTTTTAATGACTTAATTTTGTTCTCGTCTGTCCACTCAATCAAAGAGATTCCGTCAAATTCTTCTATGCTCCCATTGTCCATTTCATTTTTGAAATACCACTCAACGATTGTCTGATTTTCCTTGTGGAAGAATTGTTTAATTTCCCAAGCAACGACTTTGCCACGGGTATTCCACTCCTGAAACCAGTGCTTCACAGTTTTTCGATTGCAATATTGGGGACTCCAACTTTCTGTATATAGAACATCCTCTGTAAAAATTTCATCTATTCCAAAATCCTGTTGCTCCAACCACATATCAAACCAACGCCGGATAATCTTTTCTCTTTCATTCATGGATAATCACCCCGATCTCGTTTATTTACTCAAATTATAGCACTGCACAAAATCAGTGTCCATGTCAAAATTCAGCCGGGACAAAGACCTAAAAAGCTGTCTTTGTCCCGGCGCTTCTTTTTTGTCCATTTTCCCGCATTTAGAACCCTGTTTTGAGGGGAACAGGATAACTTTATCTACCTGCCTGCCGACCATGCGGAAAAACCCTTGATTTCCGAAATGCTTCCGAACTTTCTTCAATTCATTGCTTCCAAAAATAGTTGATGTTATAATTGCAGGGAAAACAACTGAATAAAAGTGTCTTCGGGGCAGGGTGAAATTCCCGATTGGCGGTAAAGTCCGCG
>OLRK01001137.1_pt1 | contig 24414 bp, 24 predicted proteins | sample 1672911 | NCBI WGS metagenome assembly OLRK01 (sample SAMEA3136736, study PRJEB25190) | human gut metagenome | biome: human gut; feature: human-associated habitat; material: faeces | place: Austria | collected 2013 | reverse complement strand
GGGAAACTGCGTTCCCCGTGAAAGGTTTCGCCAAAATGTTTCAGGAAAGCTCCGGTTCATGGGAGGCGTCATGGATCCATTTGCCGCTTAACAGGCGCCGGATGCACCATATGGATTTGATGGCGTAGTCCGCCCGCAGGCACAGCATGGTCAGCCAGGCGGGCCAGTGAAGGAGCAGGCCGCCCACAGCTCCCAGAGGGATGGAGACCAGCCACATAAACAGGATGTCGGCCCGCATGAGAAACCGGGTGTCGCCTCCGCCCCGCAGCACGCCTTTTGTCATAACAGACTGGACAGCCTGGAAAAACACGATGATCACGTAGGCGTGCATCAGCTGCCGGGTAACGGTGACGGTCTCTGGCTCCAGAGAGTAAATGGAAATGGTGGCCGGCCCGATAAAGTAAATCAGCAGGGCTGAGATCCCTCCGAAAATGAGGCTCAGAAGATAGAAGGTCTCTCCCTGAATCAGGGCCAGCTCTTTCTTTCCCGCCCCGATGGTGTTGCCGGTGATGATGCCGGAGGCGTTGGAGACGCCCTGGATCACCACCGTACAGAGCCGGTCGATCACCTGGCAGATGGCGTTTCCGGCTACCACGGCCGCTCCCATATGTCCCAGGACGATGCTGACGATGTTGCCGCCCAGGCCCAGCAGGGAATCGCTCACCAGGACAGGAGCGCCCAGCCGGAAATACTGGCGGTAAAAGGCTCTGGATGGGGATTTGAGCAGGTGCTTTAGCCGGAATTCCAGCCGTTTGTCCAGGACAAGGACGTACAGGAAGGTGGCGATAAACTCCGACAGTCTTGCGATCAGGGTCCCCAGGGCGGCCCCGGCGATTTCCATCCGGGGCGCTCCGAATTTGCCGAAGATAAAGACGTAGTTGGCAAACAGGTTGACCACAAAGGAGATGATGGAGACCACAAGCCCCAGCCGGGGCTGTCCCACGGAGCGCATGAGCTGCGCCGTCACCAGGCTGGTGCCGTGGATGATAAAAATAAAGGCGGTAATGCGCAGATACCTGGCGCCCTGGAAGATGACGTCCGCCTCCGGGGTGTAGATGGCCATAATCTGCGTGGGAAATAAAAGGGTCAGCACCGAGAAAACAATGGAAAGGACCAGGGACAGCCGGATGGCCATACTGAAGGTTTCCCGGACCCGGTCCCGGTCCCCGGCGCCCCAGTACTGGGCCGCCAGGACGCTGGAACCGCCGATGATTCCCATGCAGAATATGGTAAAAAAGTTGTAGTACTGGTTGGCCAGGCTGGAGGCGGATAGCTGGATTTCCCCGAAGGAGCCGAGCATCATGGTGTCCAGCATATTTACCCCCATATTGATGGCCTGCTGCAAGGCTACCGGCAGCATGATGGAAAGCACGGAGCAGTAGAACTGCCGGTCTTTTACAAAGGTGACCTTCCTCATGGTCACATAATGTGCGGGGCGCCGTCCATGGTGTACGCCCTGCTGGATTTTAAGTTGACGCGGCTCCAGACGACAGCTTCACAGGATTTTAAGAATTCGTAGTTTAAGTCCATGCCCCAGCCAGGCTTGTCATTGGGAGTGATAAAGCCGTCCCGGACGCGGAGCACCTCGGTGCACAGATCGGCGTCCATTCCCTCCTCTCTGGGCTCGTTTTCCAGATAGGTGGTGTTGTAGGTGCTCATGCAGAAGTGGACGTTGATGCAGTTGGCCAGGGAGCTTAAGGGGTTGTGGGGGCTGAGCAGCCGGAAACTGGGCTCTGCCATAGCCGCGATCTTCCTCATGCCGGTGATGCCGCCGCAGAGGAGAATATCTGGCTGCAAAATGTCCACAGCGTGGAGCTGAATCAGCTTTTCATAGGTATAAATGTCAAAAATCTGCTCTCCGGTGGCCAGGGGCACGTTTAAGCCCTGGGCCATTTCCGCCCAGTTGTCCAGGTTGTCGGGGCGGATCGGCTCCTCCACAAAGAAGGGGCGGTAGGGCTCCAAGAGCTGACAGACCCGTCTGCCCTGGGCCGGCTCGTAGATCTTGCTCTGCATATCAATTCCAATCTCAAAGTCATCGCCCAGCTCAGCGCGCATTCCCTCAAACATTTCCACTAATTCACGCTCGGAGGAGCCTACCGGGTAATAGCCCAGGCTCCCCACGGCGGTTTTGCAGGCCTTATAGCCGTAGGTTTCGATTTTGGGCATCAGGCTGTCCAGGGCCTCTCTGCTGTTTTTTCCCCGCGTGTGGCAGTAGACGGGCACCTTGTCCCGGACAGCTCCTAAGAGCTTATAGACCGGCAGGCCGGCGATTTTTCCCGCAATGTCCCAGAGGGCTAAGTCGATGGCGCTGGCCGCGGTGTAGAGGACGGAGCCGCCGTTGAAACGGGAGTAGTTGAGGATCCGTTTCTGGATCCGCTCTCGGTCCAGAGGGTCCATGCCCACCACCCATTCGGACACGTATTTGACCATTTCCATGACGGCCACGTCCGCGCCTACGCAGAACAGCTCGCCGACACCGTGAATGCCCTCGTCGGTGTCGATGCGGACGAAATTAAAATTTCTCCACTGGGTGGTGTGAACGGAATACGTGGTGATTTCTGTGATTTTCATATGCAATACCTCTCTTTCCTTTCAGATAACGCCGTTAGATGGGATACCGGATGTACGCCATTACAAGAACGGCGATTCCGTACAGCACCCACAGGGGCAGACACGCCAGAAATACAGTTTTGATCTTATAGCCGCCGGAACCGAAGGCAATGGCGATGGAGGGGGAGGACATGGGCGTGAGCATGGCTCCCGTAGTGCCGCAGGAGATGGCCAGAACCAGGGCGCGGGGGTCGAACCCTCTGCTTACCGCGGTCATGATGGCCAGGGGCACCAGCACGTTGTAGGTGGCGGTGTTGCTCATGATCTGGGTGAGGGACGCGCCTACAATATAGAAAGCGATCAGGACGGCCAGAGGAGACGGGTTTCCGCCCAGGATTCCCACAATGCCGTTTGCCACGATGTCGGCGGCTCCCGTTTTCTGCATGGCGGTGGACAGGCAGAGAAGGCCGGCTAACATCAGGATGGTGTCCACCTGGAGGGCCTTTTTCACATCCTTCATGTCGATGGCTCCCAGCGCTCCCAGGGCCAGGTCGGCGATAATGGGGATGATGTACATGGGGAAGGGCAGAAACTGGTTAAAGGCGATGGCGACCATGGTGAGGAGAAAGACGGTGAAAATGGTTTTCTCCGTTTTCGGATCGCAGCCGTTTTCTACTTTTGCCGTTTTCAGCTTGCTGGAATCAATGGTGTTGCTGGGAAACAGCTTCCAGCCGAAGAACGCCATATAAAAGAAGGCGATCAGGGCCGGGATGAATACCACCAGAGATTTATCAAACATGGATACCCGCTCGGCAGCGCCGTTGGCCTCCAGAAAGGCGTTGGCCTGGACGAAATAGGTGAGGCCGGCGCCCACAGGGAGCATACACTGGGAGGCGTGGGAGACCACGGCTCCGGGGTAGAGCAGGTTGGACGGCTGTACCGGGCTGTCGCTGTCTAAGGCGGCCGTCAGAGGGAGCAGCATACTGATAACTCCCAGGGGGCTGACCAGCTGGGTCAGCAGGATAGCGCCTAAAAGATACAGAAATACGATGGACTTTCCGCTGCTGCCGTGTCCCATGATCCATTCCCGAACCCGTTTGACCAGGCTGGTTTTGCTCAGGGAACCGGCCAGCACGAACATGGCAGCCACCATGACGACGTTGGAGCTGGCAAAATTGGCATAGGCCTCGTCAAAGGACAGCACGCCCGTAGCGCACAGAAAGGTGGCGCAGGCCATGCCGATAAAGCCAAAATTACATTTGCCGCTTAAAAACATGACTACTACGACGAGCAGAGTGCCTAATGTCAGAGTTAATTCCATACTCATTCTTATTACCTCCATTATTCATAATCATAACTCATACATTGTGCATTGTTTTTATTTTACCGGCAAAATTAATGTTATAATCAGTATAAAATACCAGGGCTAAATTGACAAACACTCTTTGTTTATGTAAATTATAAGTAATTTTTATGATTGTTGGAGGGAATTATGGACATTACGCAGCAGCAGTACATCGTAGCGCTGGCGGAGGCGGGCTCTGTGACGGGGGCGGCGCGGATGCTGGGAGTGTCCCAGCCGGCCATCAGCAGCTGGCTGAAGACGATTGAGGAGCAGCTGGGGATCCAGCTGGTGGTCCGTTCGAAGAAAAAGGTGATTCTCACGCCGGCGGGAGAAATCTACCTGGAGGGGGCGCGCCGGATGATTGAGATTCGCAGCCAGACGTACCGCAAGATCGCCAGACTCACAGGGGAGGGCGGGGGACAGATCCGCATTACCGGAACGCCAAACGGCGGAGCGCGGATCTTTTCCGCCCTTTTTCAAAAGTTCCGGGAACTATATCCCACCGTTACCCTGCAATTTCTGGAGAGCTACAACAGCGGTTCCATCCGGATGGTGGAAACGGGAGAGGCGGACATCGGGATCGGCTCTACCCTCAGCGTGGAGTCGGACACGCTGGAATACATCTGTACCGGAAAACGGGAGCTGGTTTTGATGGTTCCCGCCGGGTTTCCGCTGTCCTATGACGCTTCCGGGCTGAAAAAGGACGAGGAATTTCCCACCGCGGATTTAAGGGCGTTTCAGGAGGTGCCGTTTATCATGCCCGGCCCGGAAATGTCCTACTATGCCGGGGCGAAAGAGCTGTTTCGGGAGGCGGGATTTGAGCCGCAGGTGATTTTTCAAAGCTCTAATGTGAATGTCATCTATGACATGGTGCGCAACGGAAATGGGGCCGGAATCCTTTCCCGAAAGCTGTTTTCTCCTCTGGATCCCGTATCCCCCTTTTCGTTTCAGCCGAAATTTTACCATTATTCCGCCTGTTTTTACCGGAAAGGGCGGGAGCTGACGGAGGCGGAAACGTATGTGGTGAATTTTATCCGGAATTTTGTTGTAGGGTCTGGCGCGTATTGACGGGAGGAGCAGAGTATGGATGTAAGGCTTTTGGAATATATGCTGGTATTGGAACGGCTGGGCAGCGTTTCCGCGGCCGCGGAGGAAATCCACATTTCCCAGTCGGCTTTGAGCCAGAGCCTGGCCCGGTTGGAAAAGAGTCTTCACACACAGCTGTTTGTCCGGGCAAACCGGAAACTGACACCCACCCCGGCAGGAAAGGTGTATCTGGACGGAGCCAGGCAGATGCTGGCGATAAAGAGGGAAACTTATGAAAAGCTGGAAAACCTGATCCGCATGGAACGCAATCAGGTTCGGATCGCCATCTGCGATCAGGTTTATGCCGTGTCAGGAGCCGGGATTTTAGCAGAGATGAAACGGCGGTTTCCCAGCGTCCATTTTCAGTTTCTGCCGGTGGACTCCGGGGTGATCCCGGAATATTTGGACAGCGAGCTGGTGGATTTTGCTGTCTTTTGCGAAAACGGGCCGCCGGCGGCCGCTCTGTGCTGCAGGCCGCTGTTTCGGGAGAGGCTGGCGTTAGCTGTGCCGGAGTCCGCGGCATGGGAGGGAGGGGAGATCGACAGAAAGGCCCTTCTCTCCAATGCCTTTATCTATCCGGAGCGGGGAACGTTTCTGTATCGCCTTGTGCGTCAGGCTCTGAAGGGACAGGGGCTTATTTTCGGAGACGTTTACAACGCCGGGAATGTGTCGGAAATGAAAATGCTGGCAGGCCATGGGTACGGCGCGGCGCTTTTGCCGGAGCGGGCCGCCGCCCTTTTGGAGGAGTGCAGGATCTACTCATGGAAACCGGAGGTGTCTTACAATGTGGTGTACGCCGTTCCGGTTTCCCAGAAGGACAGCTCTCTGGCGGGAATGCTCTATGAAACCCTGCGTCAGTGTCTGGAGTCCCGGGAACGCCTGGAAAGAACAGAAAAATAAAAAATCCTCCCATCCCCTCTTGACATTCCCTCAATAAGTGCTAATATAAACATATGAACAGTCATTCATATGAAAAACAAACCAAAGGAGGCAAACCCATGGCGTACAGGATGAACGACCCGGAGATCGAGCAGTGTGATTTTATCCATGTCCACGAGGAGATTGTGAAACGGGTGACGAAGGCGATGCCGGACGAGGATCAGCTGATGGATCTGGCGGACTTTTTTAAGGTGTTCGCGGATTCCACCAGGATTAAGATTCTGTATGTGCTCAGCCAGGCGGAGATGTGCGTCTGCGACATCGCGAACCTGCTTCAGATGGGGCAGTCGGCGATTTCCCATCAGCTGCGGGTGCTAAAGCAGATGCGGCTGGTAAAGTACCGCAGGGACGGAAAGACCGTGTTTTATTCGCTGGCGGACAGCCATATTGAGACCATTTTAGCCCAGGGAATGGAGCACATTGAGGAATAGAAAGAGACGGAAAGGAGAAGTTTCAGTATGAAGAAGATCGTAAAATTGGAGGGACTCTGCTGCGCAAACTGCGCCGCGAAGATTGAGGACGGAGTGAAAAAGCTGCCGGGCGTGAAGGAGGCGACGTTGAGCTTTATGACTCAGAGGCTGGTGATGGAGGTCGAGGACGGCAGAGAGGACGAGGTGATCGCTGCGGCCAGAAAAGTGGCGGATAAGATCGAGCCGGAAGCAGAGTTTCGGGTGGTTCGCTGACGGAAGACAGGCAGTGAGATGGAAGGAGACAGCAGGTTATGACAAAAAAGCAGAAAAAAATGGTGTTCCGTCTGGCGGCCAGCGCAGTGTTTCTGGTGTGCGGAATCGCTTTGGAGGACAGGGGGAGCTGGGTCTGGATTCCCTTTATCCTGTCCTATCTGGCAGCGGGCTATGACATTCCCCTGAAGGCCCTGCGCAATATCAGCAAGGGCCAGGTGTTTGACGAGAATTTTCTGATGACGGTGGCCACCTTTGGGGCCATCGCGGTGGGGGCGCTGGAGGAGGCCGTGGCGGTTATGCTGTTTTATCAGCTGGGCGAGCTGTTTAACGACTACGCCGTAGGCCGATCCCGCCAGTCCATCGCGGCTCTCATGGACATCAATCCGGAGTATGCCAACCTTCTGCGGGACGGCAAAGAGGAACAGGTGGATCCCTACGAGGTGGAGGTGGACGACATCATCCTCGTAAAGCCGGGGGAGAAGGTGCCCCTGGACGGAGTGGTTTCCAAAGGAAACTCCAGTCTGGACACGAAGGCCCTTACGGGAGAGTCCATGCCGGTGGACGTGAAGGAGGGGGATGCCATTGTCAGCGGCTCCATCAACCTCACCGGCGCGCTGGAGGTGCGGGTCACGAAGCTGTTTGACGATTCCACCGTGGCCAAGATTCTGGAGCTGGTGGAAAATGCCAGCTCCCGCAAGGCCAGGGCGGAGAACTTCATCACCCGTTTCGCCAGGGTGTATACCCCCATTGTGGTGGTCCTGGCGGTGATTTTGGCGGTGGTGCCGCCGCTGTTTACGGGAAACTGGGGCGTGTGGATCTACCGGGCCTGCAGCTTTTTGGTGGTGTCCTGTCCCTGCGCCCTGGTGATCTCCGTGCCTTTGAGCTTTTTTGGCGGCCTGGGAGCGGCGTCCAGACAGGGCATCCTCTTAAAGGGCAGCAACTATCTGGAGGCGGTGTCCTACATGGATACAGTGGTCTTTGACAAGACGGGGACTCTCACTACCGGGAAATTCCAGGTGGCGGAGGTGATTCCGGCGGACGGTTCCGCTGCCGGAGAAACGGCGGACATAGCTGGCGGAAATGGGGAACGGACGGCGGATTCCCAGGGGAACGGCGCGGATACCCCGGCGGCCCGCCTGCTTCGGGCGGCGGCCTTCGCGGAGCGCCACTCCAACCATCCCATCGCCGTCTCCCTGCGGGAGGCTTACGGCAGAGAGATCGACCAGTCCCAGGTGGGTGAGACGAGAGAACTGGCCGGAAAGGGAATCTGCTCCGCCATCATGGAAAACGGGGAGTGGAAAACGGTTTACGTGGGCAACCGAAAGCTGATGGAGGAGCAGGGAATCTCCATTTCCAGTCAGCCCTCCAGGATGGGAACCACCCTTTATGTGGCGGAGGAAGGCAGGTATCTGGGATGCGTGGTGATTTCCGACACCATCCGCCAGGACACGAAGGCCGCGGTGGCCAGCCTGCGCCAGGCGGGCGTGCGCCGGATGGTCATGCTCACCGGCGACCGGGAGGAGACGGGAAAGGCCGTGGCGGCGGAAATCGGCCTGGACGAGGTTTACGGCGGCCTGCTCCCCGGGGACAAGGTGGATAAGGTGGAGGAGCTGTTAAAGACAAAGCGGGAGGGCACGACCCTGGGCTTTGTGGGAGACGGCATCAATGACGCCCCCGTTCTCTCCCGGGCAGATGTGGGCATCGCCATGGGCGGCATCGGCTCCGACGCGGCGGTGGAGGCGGCGGACATGGTGATTATGACCGACGAGCCCTCAAAGATCGTGGATGCCATCGCCATCGCCAGAAAGACGGTGGGGATCGTGAAACAGAACATTGTGTTCGCCATCGGCGTGAAGGTGCTGGTGCTGCTCCTTACGGCCGCCGGTTTCGCCACCATGTGGGCCGCTGTGTTCGGCGACGTGGGCGTGTCTGTGCTGGCGATCTTAAACGCCATGCGCGCCCTGCAATACCGGAAATAGACGGAAAAAACGTGCCGGAAACCGGGGCAGGAACTGAAAAGGAAACGAAAAGGAAACGGGAAACCGCCTGCGGGGGAGAGAATTCTCTGCGGGCGGTTTTCGTCTCTGTTTCCGTTTTCCTGGGCCGGAAGGGGCGGAAACCGGCGGTATTTCCAGGCATTTCCAGGCGTTTCCGGTGGGGAGCGGCGATACGTTCTTTATTTACATTTAAAATCCGTTGTGTTAGAATGAGACATAATCGAGCCGGGAGACGGCAGCAGGCAGAGAAAGGAAGTAGCGATGAGCAGATACACGAAGGAAGATATTTTCCGCATAGTCGAGGAGGAGGACGTGGAATTCATACGCCTCCAGTTTACGGATATTTTCGGGATGATAAAGAATGTGGCGGTGACGGTCAGCCAGCTGGAGCGGGCGCTGAACAACCAGTGTATGTTCGACGGCTCCGCCATCGAGGGGTTTGTGCGGATCGAGGAGTCGGATATGTACCTGTATCCCGATCTGGACACCTTTGAAATTTTCCCCTGGAGGCCTCAGCAGGGCAAGGTGGCGCGTTTTATCTGCGACGTGCACTATCCTGGCGGTGAGCCCTTCGACGGGGATCCCCGGTATGTGTTAAAAAAGGTGATGAAGAAGGCGAAGGATATGGGCTACACCTTCCTGGCCGGCCCGGAGTGCGAATTCTTCCTTTTTCACACCGACGAGGAGGGAAATCCCACCACGGTGACCCATGAGAAAGCGGGGTATTTCGACGTGGGGCCACTGGATTTTGTGGAGAATGTGCGCAGGGATATTGTGCTCTGCCTGGAGGATATGGGCTTTGACGTGGAGGCGTCCCACCATGAGCTGGCCCCGGCCCAGCACGAGGTGGATCTTCAGTACCAGGAGGGGCTGCGGACGGCGGACGACGTGACCACCTTTAAGATGACGGTGAAAAACGTGGCCAAGCGTCACGGCCTTCACGCCACCTTTATGCCCAAGCCCCAGGAAGGCGTAAATGGCTCCGGAATGCACATCAATATGTCCCTGACGGACGGCATGGGAAGAAACCTGTTTGAGGATAAGGACGATCCGGCGGGCCTGAGCACCTTAGCGTACCAGTTTATGGCGGGGATTCTCTACCATATGAAGGAGATGGTGCTTTTGACGAACCCTCTGGTAAACTCCTATAAGCGGCTGATTCCGGGCTATGACGCCCCCAATTACATCGCCTGGTCCATCCACTCCAACCGCAGCGCCCTGATCCGCATTCCCAGCGCTAGGGGCTACAATACCAGGGTGGAGCTGCGCTGTCCCGACTCCTCCGCCAACCCCTACCTGGCCCTGGCCGCCTGCCTGGCTGCCGGTCTGGACGGGATTGAGAAGCAGATGACGCCGCCCCCCAGCGTCAACCGGAACATCTACGCCATGAGCCGGGAGGAAAAAGAGGCGGCCGGCATCGAGGCCCTTCCGGAGACGTTAAAGGAGGCCATGAATTTCTTTGAGGCCAGCGACTTTATGAAAGAGGTGCTGGGCGAGCACATTTTCACCAAGTACCTGGAAGCGAAGGAACGGGAGTGGAAGGCCTTCCGCGCCCATGTGACAGACTGGGAAGTGGGAGAATACCTGTATAAATATTGATGGAAACGGTGGGGACGAGGCGGAGGTGACAGAGTGCCCAATGTGATTGTAGCCTTTTCCAAGCAGGAAAATGGGAAAAATATCAGAAATATCCTGGTGAAGAATGGGTTCCATGTGGTGGCGGTCTGTACCTCAGGGGCCCAGATTCTGGCCGCGGCCGGGGAGCTGGATCGCGGCATTGTGGTGGGCGGAGGAAAGTTCCAGGACATGGTGTACGGGGAGGTGTGCCGCCTTCTGCCGGAGGAATTTTCCATGCTGGTGGTGGCCCAGGCCGCCATGTTTGGGGACGACACCCCGGAAAATGCCATGCTCCTGCCCATGCCTCTGCGGGTCCACGAGCTGGTGAGCACTCTGGAAATGATGATTCAGACCCAGGAGCGGAGGCACCGGCGGCGCCGCCGGATGCCTAAGGCCAGGAGCCGGGAGGAGCTGGAGCTGATCGACCGGGCCAAGGAAATGCTTATGGACCGGAACCATATGACGGAGGATGAGGCCCACCGCTACATTCAGAAATGCAGCATGAGCAACGGCAGCAGCCTGGTGGAGACAGCGGAAATGATCATCAGCCTGATCGCGTAGGAGGACAGAACATGAAATTTACAAAAATGCACGGCATTGGAAACGACTATGTCTATGTAAACTGTTTTGAGGAGGAGGTTTCCGATCCTGAAAGGGCGGCGATTTTCGTCAGCGACCGTCATTTCGGCATCGGCTCTGACGGACTGATCCTGATTCAGCCGTCGGAGACGGCGGACTGCCGGATGGATATGTACAACCTGGACGGTTCCCGGGGGATGATGTGCGGAAACGGCGTGCGCTGCGTGGGAAAATACGTCTACGACCACGGGCTGGTTCCGGCGGACCGGAGGCGGATTTCCGTGGAAACCCTTTCCGGGATCAAGTACCTGGATTTGCAGGTGGAGGACGGAAAGGTAAAGGAGCTTACGGTGGATATGGGAGAGCCGGAAGTGATCTCCCAGGTGCCGGAGCAGCTGTCCGCGGCGGGAATCCAGGTTCCCTTTATCGGAATTTCCATGGGCAATCCCCATGCGGTGGTGTTCCTGGAAGGAGAGACGGCAGAGCAGTTTGCTCCCTGGAGAAAGGCGGAGCGGACGGCAGTGCGTCGAAGCGGCTGTGAGACAGAAGGCTCCGGCCTGGATGTTCTGGATCTCTCCGCCTTTGGCCCGGCTTTCGAGAACCATAACCGTTTCCTGGACCGCACCAACACGGAGTTTGTGGAGGTAAAGGGGAAAAACCATCTGGTGATGCGGGTGTGGGAGCGGGGCTCCGGGGAGACCTTAGCCTGCGGGACGGGAGCCTGCGCCGTGGCGGTGGCGTCGGTGCTGGCGGGCTATGCGGAAAAGGATGCGGACGTGGCGGTGGACCTTTTGGGCGGCTGCCTGACCATCCGCTGGAGCAGCGCGGACAACCATGTGTATATGACGGGACCGGCCACGGAGGTGTTCTCCGGGGAAATCCGGATTCCCTAGGAAAGGAAGTCAACTTCGGTCTCCTTTCACATATCCTAGTAATAAGCAGGCTATGTGAAAGGAGACTTTCTTTTGTTTGAGACAAAGAGAGTGATTATAGATGCGGGTCACGGCGGTGAACGGGACCCCGGCGCGGTGTTTGAGGGAAGGCAGGAAAAGGATGACGCCCTGCGTCTGGCCCTGGCAGTGGGGCGGATTTTGGAGGAAAACGGGGTGGAGGTGCTCTACACCCGCATCAATGACGTGTACGATTCTCCCCTGGAGAAGGCCCAGATCGCCAATGAGTCGGGGGCGGATTATCTCATTTCCATTCACCGGAACGCCATGCCCATTCCCGGGACTGCCTCCGGGATCATGAGTCTGGTGTACCAGTACGGCGGCGTGGCGGAGCTTTTGGGGAGAAACATCAACCGGGAGCTTGCCAGGCTGGGATTTGCGGATCTGGGGGTGATCGAGCGGCCGGGGCTTGCGATTCTGCGGCGGTCGGAAATGCCGGCGGTGCTGGTGGAGGCGGGATTTATCGACAATCCCCAGGACAATGCCCTCTTTGACGCCATGTTTCCGGAGATCGCCCAGGCCATCGCCGACGGAATCCTGCTGACCATCAAGGAGGAGGACGAGGCTCGGCCGGAGTATTATCAGGTACAGGTGGGAGCCTACGCCAGCCAGCAGATCGCGGAGGAAATCACCAGGGAGCTGACGGAGCAGGGGTATCCTGCCTTTTATATTTATCAGGACGGATTTTATAAGGTGCGGGTGGGGGCCTTCTTAAACCTGGACAACGCCGTCAACATGGAAATGCGCCTGCGCAGAAACGGCTGGTCCACCATGCTGGTGCTGGAGCCGGCGGTGGACTAGGGGCGGCATTTCCCTGGCGGAACGGTTGTCAAACGGAAGGAAATCTGGTAGGATACAGGTTGCAGGGCTGCGGGCGGAAGGAAACCGCGTCCGCGGAGCGCGCCGTAGCCAAAAAAGGAACAGATGAGGGACATGGAATGATAAAAGCAGTCATTTTTGATATGGACGGGGTGATCATCGACAGCGAGCTGGTCTACCTGGAACAGATGTGGGAGTTTGGGAAAACGAGAAATCCGCAGATGAAACTGGAGGAGCTCTACCCCATGGTGGGGGCGTCCAAGGCGGATGCCTGGTCGGTGCTGGCGCGGGCCATGGGCCAGGGACAGACCTGGGAGGAGGCGCGGGCGGATTTGAAGGCTCACGTGGATCTGTACCGGGATGTGGACTACCGGAAGATTTTCCGGCCGGAGATCCGCCAGATTCTGGCGGAACTGAAGAAAAAAGGCTACAAGCTGGCGGTGGCGTCCTCCACCCAGCTGCCTTTAGTGGAGCGGGTGATGCGGGAAAACGGGATCATAGAGCAGTTTGAGATCCTGGTGAGCGGAAATCAGTTTGAGAAAAGCAAACCGGATCCGGAGATTTATCTCTACACCGCCGCTAAGCTGGGGGTAAAGCCGGAGGAGTGTCTGGCGGTGGAGGATTCCACCTTCGGCGTGCTGGCGGGGCACCGGGCGGGAATGACGGTGGCAGCTTTAAAGGACGACCGGTTCCAGTTTGACCAGAGCCCGGCGGATTACCGGATGGACCGGCTGACGGAGGTACTGGAGATTCTGAAACGGATGGAAGGGTAATAAAATAGGATAAGAGCGTTTCAGGCGGTTATCCATGAATTATGTAAAAGAGCTGTTGAGGGGGCTACTGATTGGCGTCGCGGGCATTGTGCCGGGGGTCAGCGGGGGCACCCTCGCCGTGTCTATGGGCGTTTACGATAAGATAATCGGGGCAGTGAGCCGGCTGTTTCTCCACCCGGCGGAGAGCGTGCGGATTCTGTTTCCCTATGCTGTGGGCATGATGGCGGGAATCGGGGGGCTGGCGGTGGTGATCGAGGTGCTGTTTGCCCGTTTTCCCTTTGCCACCAGCATGGCATTTCTGGGGCTGATTCTGGGCGGGATTCCGGCCCTCCTAAAAAAAGCCTGTTTCCGGCGAAACGGGATGAAAAAGTATGTGGCCTTTATCCTGGTGTTCTGCGCCATGGCCCTGATCGCGATTTTGGAGGGCGGAGACGGGGAGGTGGCTGCGGAACTGGTTTTTGGCAGCGCGGGGGAGAGGCTGATCACCATGGTCTGCGTGGGTCTGGTGGCGTCGGTGACCATGGTGGTGCCGGGGGTGAGCGGCACCATGCTGCTTATGATGATGGGGTATTATCAGCCGGTGCTTCACGCCTTCAATCTGGTGCAGGCCGGCGCCCTGTCCGGAGACTGGCAGACGGTCCTCGCCCAGCAGGAGCTGCTGCTGCCCTTTACCATCGGGCTGACGGCGGGGATTTTTCTCTGCGCCAGGACGATGGAGGCCCTTTTGGGACGGTTTGAAGAACTGGTATACGCGGCGGTCACCGGGCTTGTGGCCTCCTCTCCCGTGGTGATCCTCTGGGGGATTCCCATGGGGGCCGTGGGGATGGAGCAGCGGCTGTGGGGAGTGGCTCTTTTGGCCGCCGGAATTGCCCTGGTGACCCGCTTGGGCGGTGAGGCTTAGGGAAAATCTGGCGGCGGCGAGCGTTTTCGCCGGGGCACGGCGGAGCCGGAGGCTGCGGCTCTTTGGGTAGTAGGAAACCGTGTTTCTTAGGGCATAAAAGCTCCCGGTGGGAGGCGTACTCCGCGCAGAGGGTGATGGCTGCTGACACAGCTGCGTTTCGGCGTGAGTGTGCGCTGCAGCGAACGCGTTTATAGAAGAAACCGGCGTTTTGCCGGAGATCTTTGCGCCGCGGGAAAGGAATTTCATTTCCCATAAAAACGGTGCATAAAACTGGAAGGGGTGGGAATACTTGTCCATAGCAGAAGGGAGATGAACTATGGACAACAAAATACTGAACTACACAGCCCTCACCGTCACCATTATCGGGGCGGTGAACTGGGGACTGATCGGCTTTTTCAATTTCAATCTGGTGAGCTGGCTGTTCGGCAGCGGCTCCTGGCTGTCAAGGGTGATTTACGGCCTGGTAGGACTGTGCGGCCTTTATCTCATAACCCTGTATGGCCAGCTGTGCGCCCACGAAAGCGCCAGGTCATAACGGAAAAAAGATGATCAGAGAGGAGAACCGGAACCGGCGATGGAGGCTGGGGGAGGGTTCTCCTTTTTGCTATGAAAGCCCCGGATGGCGGGAACGCAGTAGGTGTGGAGCCATCTGGCTTTCCTGATTCGCGATGACCGCGTTAGCGGTCGTGTCCGTTTTGCGTGTAGTAGGAATTGGCATCCCCCATGCCACAACTCCCACCGCCGGCAGCGCGCTCCGCGCCCGGGAAAATGACCGCTGACACATCCGAGTTTCCGTGCGGTAAGGGTGCTACAGCGCATATCTTTTATATCATAGCCCCCATCCTGTATCTCCTCCTTTCTTTCAACAGCGCTTTCCCGCGCAGGCCAGCACGGCAGCCTGCGCGGCGAGCCCCCTGTTCTTAGAAATCCGCCTAATCCAACTCCGCGATCCGCGTAATCCCCACATAAATATTAGAAATCCGGTTCCAGGTGGCGAAGTCGATGACGCCGGTCTGGGGCAGGCCAAAGATGGACTGGAAGGCCCGCACCGCCTCGGCGGTGCCGGGGCCGTATATGCCGTCCTGGGCAATGCGGGGGATGGCGGAGTAGACGGTGGCGATGGTGTCCAGCTGCTCCTGGACGTGGCGAACTTTGTCGCCGGAGGTGCCGATGGTTAGCTCGTAGCCCGGCCAGGAAATGGGAATGCCGGAAATCTGCTCCGCCGTGTTGATGTAAATGCTTTCCCCGTAGAAGTACCGCAGGATTTCAATGGGGCTGTAGCCCTGTTCTCCCAGGGAACAGGAGCCCCACTGGGTCAGCCACATAGTTTATAGGTATACGGCTGGGAACCGGAACGGAACGGAAAAACCGTCAGTCCAGCCGGAAAAAGAACTCCAGGCAGTGTTCCTGGCGGTGATAGACGGCGCGGCTTAGGACGCTCTTTACGGCGGCGTTTTTCGCGGCGGTGGAAATAGAGGGACAGGACAGGAGATTCTGAAAAACGGAAATAAGGGAATGGCCGGAACCAGAGGAAAGAGAGAGGACGGCAGGCGGTTCTGCGGAGCGGTCAGGAATGGGTTCGGGTGTTTCTGATCCGCTTCCGCGCGCCGTTTCCCACTCCCGAAACTGCTGCTCCAGAAGGATCTTCTCCCGTTCCAGCTCTGCCTTTTTCCTTCCGTATTCCTCCACTCCGTCGATTCCGTCCAGATAAGCGCGGGACAGCCGTTTCAGGCGGGTATCCGCCTGCTCCAGACCGGCCAGCAAAAGCTCCCGTTCTGCCGGATCTCTTTGGCTGCGGGAGGAGGAAGTCCGGGATCGAAACCGAAACTGGGGACCGCGGTCCTGGGAAAGAACCGGCGCCGTCACGCGGCAGAAGGCGGTAAAAAACGACGTTTCCGCTGCCTCGCCTGTCAGGTAGCAGCTCAGACCGCATTTTCCTTTTAAATAGCCGGAACATTGAAAGGAAAAGGTGTCAGGCAGGGTTTTTCGCCGGCGGATGCAGGAGGCGAGGCTGCGGCCGCAGGCTGGACATTTGACCAGGCCGCTGAGCCAGTGATGGACGGGCTGCGGCGGCTTGGGGGAGCTTTTGCCGTCTCCGGAAGGGGTTTCCGCGGCCAGTCGTCTCTGGACGCGGTCAAAGAGGGCGGGAGAGACGATGGGAAGGTGGTTTCCCGGCCCGGTGATCCACTGTTCCCGCGGCTTGGGGCGGGAGGAATTTCCCGGGGCGCGGTTCCAGCGGATCTGTCCCGCGTAGAAGGGATTTTCCAGGATGTAGCGCACGGCCCGCGGTTCAAAGAGGTTTCCGCGGGCCGTGCGCAGGCCGGCGGAGTTTAAAAGGCGGGTGAGCTCTCCAAGGCTCAGAGTTCCGTTTCCGTAGGTGTGAAAGATAAGGGAGACGGTTTTGGCCTCATCCGGAACCGGTTCCGGGACGGCGCCGGGGCCTGGGATGCGGTAGCCAAGAGGCGGCCGGCACTGGTAGCCGCCCCGCAGGGCCTTTTCCGCCATGCCGCGGAACACGTCGCCGGAGAGGCGGATGGAATAAAATTCATCCATCCACTCAATGATGCGCTCAATCAGGCTGCCGAAGGGCCCGTCCGCCAGTGGTTCGGAGATGCTGACCACCTCTACGGAGCAGGTTTTTTGCAGCATGGATTTGTATACGATACTTTCCTCCTGGTTCCGGGCAAAGCGGGAAAATTTCCATACCAGGATCAGGTCGAAAGGGTGTTCCGGGGCTTTGGCGGCGGCGATCATCCGCTGAAACTGAGGACGGCGGTCGGCACGGCGGCCGGAAATGCCATTTTCCAGGTAAATGTGGACGGGATCCACGGAAATATCGTGGGCGCGGGCGTAGTCTAAGAGCAGGCGTTTCTGGGAATCCGGGGAAAGCTCCTCCTGGCTGTGGGTGCTCACCCGGATGTAGAGCGCGGCCCTCAAAGGACAGGGCGGCAGTGAATTGGAACGAAACAAGTGGGATCACCTCCTGATGGAGTATACGGAGGGCAGGGATGTCCTATGCGAAAAACAAAAAGGTGTCTTGGGGGAGAAAAGGGTGGATGCCCGGAAATGGGGAACCGCCGGGACCGCGTATATGCCAGGCCCGGCGGGAATTTGAATATCTGAGTGCTCTGACCACTGCTTCAAGATCTTCATATGTTCATAATAGAGGAAATTTGTGACGCCGTTGTGGACAAATCCTAACATTTTTATAAAGAATACAGGCGTCACCCCTGCCGGAGCCGAATCCCGCCTCTGCCGGAATGTTTCCTGTTATCAAAAGGGTTCTCCTGACAGGAAAAAGAAAATGCCGAAGTCCTGAAGGCTTCGGCAGCGGCAAAAGAAATGGAGACAACAGGACTCGAACCTGCGACCCTCTACACGTCAAGCAGATGCTCTCCCAGCTGAGCTATGTCTCCGAAAACTATTATCATTATATCATAGTTGGGGGATTTGGCAAGCGAAAAATGGGGAGAGGACAGCCACAGGCGCCCGCGCCGCGTTTTGCTATATATTTTTGTGTGGCGGAACATTTCTCCGCCCTCGGCCAAACACAAAACCGGCAGCTCACCGGCTGCCGGAAATAAAGGGGGAGTAATATGAAAAAGTATTATGAAAAAAGGAATACTTACCTTTTACGATTATAGAATACCGTTCATATGTGTCAAAATTGTGTTGTGTTTATGAAGGTTTTGTGAAAGAAAAGGAAAGAAACTATGTATAACCGCCGCGACCTGGCCATCCATCCCGGGCACTGCACCCGGCGGCCGTCGCAGTACTGAGTGAGAATGGGCTGGCGCACCCCGGGGCGGGACAGGTAGTTGTCCAGGATCTCGTCCACCACCAGGGAGATGGATTCATAGATGTTTCGGCCGTAAATCCATTTGTGGTCAAAGGCGGTGGAGGAGGTGATAGTGAAATCGTACCCCTGGCCGCGGTACCATTCGGTGTAGACCCGGTTTAAGGTAAAGGACATGATGGCCAGCACGTTTGCCACGATGGATGCCTGGGGCCAGGTGGCGTAGATTTCGCTGGAGGCCACATTTTTGATGTAATCCCGGTAGGGGACGTAGTAGTTTGGGGCAGAGGCGTTGGTGGGGACGCCGTCATGGACCACGACGATCTCCGGGACCACCACGCGGGAGAGCACGATTTCCCCGGTGTCTGCCGTGGGCTTTACTTCATTTTCCGCGATTTTCGGCGGATATTCCCCGTAAAGGGTGTGGTCGGGAATCACAATATCGTTTTCAATGGGCGCGGTATCGCCCACAGGCTCCATTCTCACGTTCTGAATGGAGGTGGCGTCCGCCAGGATTTCCGATCCGGAAATGTCCACCGGCTTAAAACCAGGCGCCTCCACGTGCACCCGGTATTCGGAATAGGGACGGACGTCCCCCGGCTCCAGGCTGTAAGCCAGCGGCGGAGCCGCTAACGCCAGGTTTTCTGTCTGCCCGGAGGAGTCGGTGGTGAGCTGTTCAATGGGAGAGTCGGGCGCCGCTTCCGGAGAGATGGTCACCACCGCATCCTGGATGGGAAAATTATTCTGGGAGGAAACTACGTCCACCTGGAGAAAGCCGGTGGAGTCCCCGGCGGCCGCAGCGGAAAGGATAAATGGCATGAAAATACCCCCGTCTTGCCTGTTACTGTTAGTATAGGCGGAAACGGGAAAAAGTGTGCGGGCTGTTACACAATGGCGCTGATGTCCTCTATATCGGCCCGCAGGATGTGAACGGCCATGGGGATATTCTGCTGTTTCAGGTAGTCCAGAATGGCAAAATGCAGGCTGGACGGATCGGAAAAGACGTTGGAATGCCACTTGCGGGTGCGGTCCTGGGCGTAAAAACGGGTCTGGCTGATCATGGCCTCTCTCAATTTTTCGTAGGCGAAGGGATTGTTGTAATTGGAGAACAGCATCAGGTGGAAATGGATGTTGTTCTGCCAGTGCTCCAGGGCGGTCAGAGAGTGGTTGACGTGGCGGATGTGGTCCAGAAACTCCTCCAGTTTCCGGATCGCGCTGTCGTCGATGCAGCTGGAATACTGCTGGAGGAAGGTGCATTCCAGGGCCAGGCGGAAATAGACGATGTTGTGCATATCCTCCAGGCTCAGGGCGGTGACCATATATCCTTTTTTGGGGATCGCCACCAGCATCCGCTCACTGCAGAGCTGAACCAGGGCCTCCCGGATGGGAGCGCGGCTCACATCGTACTTCGCCATCAGCTTTTTTTCGTGGAGAATGGTCTCCGGCTCATAAACGCCGGTGATAATATCGTTTAAAATGGAATCGTGAATCTGTTCCTTCAAATTTAAATTCGTGTTGATCATATCAGAAACCCTTTCTGGGAAATGACTTGTATTTTCCACTGTTCATTTTCTTTTAATTATAAAAAAGAAATGGGAAAAAAGCAAAGAGTTTTTGGAACGGGAGAAGGATCTGCGGCTTTTTTGCACTTCTAATCATATTAAATAATGTGGAAATGGCAATAAAAATATGCAATATGTATAAAAATAAAACAATATATTGTAATATAATAACAAAAATGGATAAAATATATTGACATATAAAAGATAAACTGATATGATCAGAATACAAAAACAAACAGGATATGGCACAAAAAGACCATACAGAAAGGGGTTTCAACATGGGAGAAGTAAACAGACCAACGATCAATGACGAGAAGGCAAATATCAATCGGGCGGCGATTGAGCACCGCGCCACCTGGATGGGCCTCATCTATGACGAGCTGAAAAAAGACGGAATTGATCCAGAGCCGGCATTCCGCAGGGCCATCAAACGCTGCGGCCTGATTCACGGAGCCGGATTTAAGGCCAGCTGCAGCGATCCGGAAGACTGCCGCAGTTTCGCTGAAGTATTTTTTAACGATCTGGGAAGAAAGACCTTTGAGCAGGAGGTACACGGGGCTACTGCTACAGAAACATCTGTGGATTTCCACTACTGCGCCCTGTTAAGCGCCTGGAAGAAACTGGGCTTTGACGATGAGACCTGCGCGAAACTCTGCGACATTGCCATGGACGGAGACAGAGGAATCGCCGAGGCCATGGGCCTGACCCTGGATCTGACGGATACGATTGCGAAGGGGTGCGCGACCTGTAAGCTGTGTTTCCATAAATAACGGGAAAAGGAAGATCACTGGAGGAGTGTACCGAAGATAAAACGAGTGGGGAAAACAATCAATGATGGGAGGGTTTTCATGAGAAGGAACCGATTATGGGCACTGACAATGTGCGGAGTGGCAGCGTTTTCTCTGGCTGCCTGTTCCGGAGGGACAGGAGCGGGAACTGCGGGAGACGGAGGAAATAAGGTCATTAAGCTGGGCGGTCTGGCTCCGCTGACAGGAAACTACGCGGAGTACGGAAAAGGGTTCCAGATAGGCTGGGATATGGCCATTGAGGAGATCAACGGCGCCGGCGGAGTCAATGGCTATACCTTTGAAATCGAAGTAAAGGATACTCAGGGTGATGCGGTGGTTTCCTCCAACATGGCCACAAACTTCGCGGAGGATGAAGACGTCATGGCGATTCTGGGGGATTTTACCTCCGGCGCCTGCAAGGCCAACGCGGAGATCGTGGACCGGTACGGGATCGTGCAGTTAAGTCCCTCGGCCTCTGCCCCCGACTATGCCAGCATGAGCAAATACTGTTTCAGTATCATGGGACGTCAGGACAGTGAGGCCCCCTATCTGGCCAGATACATTCTGGATAAGTACCTGGGGGCGAAGAAGATCGCGGTGATCCGTGTGGACAGCGACTGGGGACTTTCCTGCTATGACAATTTTATCCAGGAGGCAGACGCCCTGGGACTGGACGTAACCGTGGAGAAATATGCGTCTGGTGAGAAGGATTTCAGCTCTCTCATAACAAAAATGAGATCCATTGACCCGGATGTGCTGGTGGTGATGGACCAGGGAGATTCTGTGGCCGCGATTTTCAACCAGGCAGATGCCGCCGGATGGGACATCCAGCACGTCGCTTTAGGCCCGGGAACATCGGAACAGCTGATCAACCAGCTGACCGATCCAGACAACCTGATTGTAACCTCTCCGTTTTTCTTTGACGAGAATGATGAGGTGCTCGCCTCCTGGGCCAAGACCTTTGAGGAGCGGGCGGGCTTTGCGCCCACGATTCATCCGGCGGAGGCCTATGATACCGTGTATCTGATCGCCAATGCGGTGGAACGGATCGGCGATGGGGAAATCACCCGTGAGGCGATTCAGCAGCAGCTGGATCAGAGCGAAAATACGGGAATCACAGGAGAATTGAATTTCACAGAGGATGGCGACATCATCCGCAATTACATGATCTGCGGCGTACAGAACGGAGAATGGGTCGTTCTGGAAGGGTTTGATTATGTAAACGAATAACGCGGGATGAAGCGCAAAAGGGGGCGGAGGGAATCGACGCCCCTTTTTGCTGGATTTCAAGCAGTGATCCGCGGGGGGAAATCCCCGCAGTTTGGGAGGGAACAATTCTATGGAATACTTTTTAAACCAGCTTGTCAATGGGCTGTGTCAGGGGGCAATCTATGCCCTGATGGCCATTGGCTACTCTGTGATTGTGGGCGTAGTGGGGATGGTGACCTTTACTTACGGGGAAATTATGATGATCGGGGCATTTTCCGCTTACTACATTTTTCGGGCACTGGGCAATAATCTTCCCCTGGCGATTCTGGCGGCGTTCGCAGGGGCTTTTCTTATCGGGGTGATCGTGTATAAACTGTGCTACGAAAAATTTTTCAATGCGCCCAGGCACATTTCCCTGCTGTGTACCATCGGCATCAGTATGCTGATCAAAAACCTGGCGCAGATCGTGTTTGGGCCGGAGACGAAACCGGTACTGGATGTGATTGAAAACAGAACCTTTACCATTATGCTTGGGGGAATCCGCCTGGATATAAAACTGCTGCAGATCGTGGTGATTGTGCTGGTGATCGTGCTGGCGGGAACACTGACCTTATTTTTCAATAAGACAAAATGGGGCATCGCCCTGCGGGCGGTCAGCCAGAATAAGGATGCCGCGTATCTGATGGGAATTAATGTGAAAAGGACGGCTCTCATTGGAAACTGCATCGGTTCCGGCCTTGGAGGGATCGCCGGAATTTTGCTCAGCATCTATTACTATTCGGTGTCGGCCACCATGGGCGGGGCCTACAGCATGAAGGCGTTTGCCGCCAGTGTGCTGGGAGGCCTGGTAGACATCCGGTTCTCCGCCCTTGGAGGACTTTGCATTGGCATTATCGAAAATCTGGGGATCGCTGTCTCCGCGGCCACCTTCCGGGATGTCTTTGCCTTTGGATTTTTGATTCTCGTGCTGCTGATCCGGCCGCAGGGCTTTGTGAGCAAGAAAGGGGTGAGAGTGTGATGGAGGCGATCAGACAATATTATGAAAAGTACAAGCTGGCTGTGTATCTGATTCTGTTTCTGATTTCGGTGATCGTTCCCTTCGCCGTGGAGCAGGCACTGATTTTGAGATATATCTGTACCATCATGATGTATGCCACTCTGGCCGGTTCCCTGAATGTGATCAATGGCTACAGCGGGCAGACCTGTCTGGGACAGGCGGGCTTTTTCTGCATTGGGGCTTATACCTGCGCGGCTTTGACGAAAAATGTGGGGTTAAGTTTCTGGATAGTCCTTCCGCTGGCAGGAATCCTTGCGGCGGCGGTAGGGCTGTTAGTCAGTCTTCCCACCCTGAAACTCTCCGGCATTTATCTATCCATTGTAACTTTGGGGGCCTCAGAGATCATCCGGATCATTGCCCAGACCTGGACGCCGGTGACGGGAGGCGCTCTGGGAATCAAGCAGATTCCCTATCCCAACCTGTTTGGCCTGGAGCTGTTCCGCCCGAAATACTACTATTTTATTTTTCTGGCGATCGGGATCCTGTTTTTGTTTGTAACGGGCCGGGTGCTGCGGTCCCGGGTCGGCCGGGCGTGGATGGCCATTCGGGAGGATCAGGTGGCGGCAAAATCCCTGGGCGTGGAGACCAGCCGCTGCAAATGTATCAATTTCATGTACGGGGCATTCTGGGCTGGCATTATCGGCGCCGCCTACGCGCCTTTTGTCAATTACATTGAGTCCTCCCAGTTTACGACGGACACCGGTTTTAATGTGCTGGCCATGGTGGTAATCGGCGGACAGGGCACTCTTTTGGGGCCGATCCTGGGAGCTGCCATTGTGACAGTTTTGACGGAAACCCTTCGTTTCCTGGAAAACTGGCGGTATGTGATCTATGCCATCATTATCATTCTGATGATGTGGGTACGTCCTCAGGGCCTTCTGGGCGCCTCAGATTCCATTCTGGCCGGCGGAAAGATCCGGCGAAAACAGGACAGACAGGAGGGAAAGCGGAAATGATAGATCTGTCTAACATTGATAAAAATGTCCCGATGCTGGAGTCCAAAGGGCTTTGCAAATATTTCGGCGGCTTAAAAGCAGTGGAAAATGTGGATATGAAGATTATGCCGGGGGATATTTTCGGAATCATCGGTCCCAACGGGGCGGGAAAGACCACGTTCTTTAATATGTGTACGGGAATGTATACGCCCACCAAGGGAAACGTGTACCTGATGGGGGAGGATGTGACAGGATTTTCCCCGGAGCGGGTGGCCAGAAAACGGATGGCCAGGACCTTCCAGAACCTGCAGCTGTTTAAATTCATGAGCGTCCTGGACAACGTGAAGATCGGCTGCCATATCAGCACGAAAACGGGAATGTGGGACGCCATTTTTCACACGAAACGGTATAAAGAGGACGAGGAGTACGTGATTTACAAGAGTGAGGAAGTTCTAAAGGCCATAGGGCTCTATCAATACCGGGACACCATGGCGGGAAACTTAGCTTATGGAATGCAGCGCAAAGTGGAAATTGCCAGGGCGCTGGCTTTGGAGCCGTATATTCTGCTGCTGGACGAACCGGCGGCCGGCATGAATCCCCAGGAAAAAGAGGCCCTGATGGACTTTATCAAAATGCTCAATGACGGCGGCTATACCATCGCGGTGATTGAGCATGACATGAAATTCGTGATGAATTCCTGCAACCGGATTCTGGTGTTAAACTTCGGGGAGAAAATATGCGAGGGCACGCCGGATCAGGTAAAAAGTGACCGGAAGGTACACGAGGCCTATTTTGGAAAGGGAATCATAGCGGGGGAGGCGGTGAAAG
>OLRK01001135.1_pt1 | contig 24414 bp, 11 predicted proteins | sample 1672911 | NCBI WGS metagenome assembly OLRK01 (sample SAMEA3136736, study PRJEB25190) | human gut metagenome | biome: human gut; feature: human-associated habitat; material: faeces | place: Austria | collected 2013 | reverse complement strand
CTCCAAACCAAGATACGCTTCCCCCTTCTTGATTTAGTTCTACCATTCTTAAATGTGGCAATATCGAGAAAATAACAACACCCATTAAAAGAATACAGCAAAATATTGTCGCCGGATTTTTCAGGCTAACTGGAGGCATAGCAAACGGAAAAAATGCCAGAGGAATAAACATAACTCCATCTGCAACAAATGGTTTTTTTGATAAAATTTTCATTCATACCTCCAATCTGAACTGCTTCTATACAGAACACACATTAGACAATCTATAGGTTTTTACATTTTTTGAAAACGCCGATATTTTTCTCAATCTTAATTCTCTGCCCCCAACTCTCATAACTACATCTTACAATGCCTTTTCCGCCCTTGTCAATATGACTCCAACCACCATTCTATCATTTCAAACCTACATATAAATTTCTATTTCAACAATTCTGAAATTGTTCAGTATTTCATAAAGTAAAACCAGGAAATCAACAGCATACAATACTGTGATTTCCTGGTTTGTAAACCTAAACACTTCAGTTTCTACTTATCTTGCATCAAAGCCAGTTTTTCTTTCAGAATCAAAAGCTCCCTTTCTGTATTATCCGCACGCATTTTTTCTGAATCAGCGCGCCTACGCTCTTTTTCTGTATTCTTCTGTTCCTCTTCTTTTCCAAGTTCTCTCCCGAGTTTTTCCCCAAGCTCTTTCCCCAATTGCTCGCCTAATTCTCTCCCGGCCTCGAATTCTTCTTTTCGTAAAATCTCTTCTTCCCATTCCCGGTCGTATTCAAATATACTCATTGCAACCACCTCAGCTTTATTCGCTAGGAGAAATTCCCGCAGAATTCCTTCCCGAATGCATTCTTCCACTGCTTTTTCTACCGCTTCATTTAAACTCAGCGTTTTCTTGTATGTTCTTACTTTTGATACGTACTGGGCATATTCTTTTAGGATCTGGCAGCTCTCCATCAGCTTTTGGTTGTGGCCTTCGTTGATGTTTATTACCAGAACTTTTAGCTCCAATGCAGGTTCTCCGCTGGATATTTCGTATGCATCGGACAAGCGGTGTTCCATGCGTTCTCCGATCTTACGGTTCCCGTTGTAGAATACAATAAACTGCGGCGCTGGAATCTTCTGCTGTCTGCTGGAGTATAAAGAAATTCCTTTTTCTTTTATGTACTTCTCGTATTCCTTGGCTATGTACATCAGATCACGCAGCGGGATATTAGGATTGTACGTAGATTGATGCTCCCATAGAAATAAATCCAGGTCCAGAATAAATGCCAGATCATTCTTCATACTCATGTATATGGCATTCTCTAAGGTCACAATCTCCAACTGGTCACAGTTGCTGTAGTTTTTCCCATTCAGCGCATTATACAACGACAACAGATTTTTCTTATCTGAAAAAAGCATTCGAAAAATGGTATCCTTGTACTTCTTGTTTGCAGCCGGAAGGATGCTTTGCTCCTCCTGTACTCCACTGCCAGCTTGTAGTTCCATCATAATAGGTACTCCTTTCCCAGGAGACCTGAACACGCTTATTCCGAAATCTCCTGCTCTTAAATGTTTTTGAGTTAAAAGCATAGATTTCTGAAATGTGTTTAGATGATAGATAGTGCCAACGCACTTTGATAATTGAAAGAAATATGCTTTGTGTTTATCTTAGCACAGTCTGGGCTTTTTGGAAATAAAAAATATATTAAAAATATATAAAATTAATTTTATAGGTCATTTATTGATGACAAAATCATCTGAAAATATTTATTGTTTGTAAATGGGAAAAATAGGATTGGAATAATAAATCATTCCCCCCTAGCCATCTTTTATGTTACTATATCCTTGAAACAAAAAGTTCATATCGCAGAAAGGCTTGTGGTGGATGATCGTACAAAGTACACTCTCAAAAACAATTTCTACCACAGGACAAAAGGCAGCATACGACAAAGCCTGCAAGAAACTTCTTTCAGAAAAGATCATACTTGCATGGATCATGAAAAGCTGCCTGCAGAATACCGGGACTGTACTGTTCAGGAAATCGCAGAGAAATACATAGAGGGGAAACCTCAGATATCAGAAATTGCGGTACATCAGGACGAACAGTTGGAAACAGCCCCAATGATAAAAGGACTGAACACAGAAGATAACAGTATTTGCGAGGAAACAATCACCTATGATGTCCGTTTTCATGCAGTTGCACCAGCCTCTGGGGAATTGATCCAGCTCATTATCAATATAGAAGCTCAGAAGGACTTCTATCCCGGCTATCCGCTTATAAAACGCAGCATCTACTATTGCAGCCGAATGATTTCTTCCCAATATGGGACTGAATTTACAAACTCCCACTATGAGAAAATCAAAAAAGTCTACAGCATTTTTATCTGCATAGACTCCCCGCAATACAGGAAAAATACAATTAACTATTATTCTCTGCAGGAGCAGAATATAGTAGGTAACGTACAAGAGAAAAAGGAAAATTATGATCTGATCACTGCTATCATCATATGTCTCGGCGACAAAAAGCATGAGGCAGATTCCGGGATTTTGAAATTACTGGAAGCACTGTTCTCTTCCGAACGGGATCCCGAAGAAAAAAAGCAGATTCTGCAGCAGGATTATAATATCCCGATGACAAAGAAATTGGAAGGTGAGGTGGCAGAAATGTGCAATCTGAGTGAAGGAATTGAACAGCGTGGAATTCAAAAGGGAATTCAGAAAGGACGATTAGAAGGACGATTAGAAGGCCAATTGGAAACCAGACAGGAATCCATCCAAAATCTGATGAAAAATTTAAAGCTTTCCATGGAGCAGGCAATGACTGCACTCGGAATTCCGGAGACGGAATGGGAGACGTATCGGAAGCTGAATAAAACCCATAATTAAAAGAAAGCAAGAGAACTTCCCGGTCAGATAGCGGGAAATTCTCTTGCTTTCTTTTTTATGGCAAACGCTTCATTACGTTAATTTGCAAAAGCATTCCAACTTGAGCCTTTTTCACAATATGAAACAAATCTCTACAGGAACTCAAGCCAGTTTGCAAAAGAGTTCGATAAGTATTTCTTTTTACCGTGCAGAGAAGCAACTCCTCTACACGGTATTATTCATAAAAATTTTAGACTATTTAGAAATATTTACCGGGGTCTGGTACCTTCATACTGGTACGCCCCTCTCCCCTTCACGCCCCTCTTTACCGGAGTCTGGTACCTTCATCTACCGGGTCTGATACTACTGCTTGACGCTTGGAAGAATAAACTCTGGAGCAATCTTAGCAAGGGTATAAATGATATCAGCATTCTGCTGCGGTTCAATTGTACCAGTTCCAGCACTGTTCAATATTTCTGCTGTAACAACAACGCGATAATTAGAGTAATAATGATTTAACTGTGAATCTTCTACATTATCAACACGAACCTTAAGCAAAATCCTTTGCGACAACACGTTTCCTTTAAAAACACTACTATTGTTGTTTATATTACCATCTTTCCAATAAGCTATTTGCGGAACAGTCCATGACCAGGTACTATCTTTATAATCCACCACTGGAGTTATTTCCTTGGTCGGGTCCTCCTTGTCCGGAGCTTTAGATTCCAACTCGATGTCCAGATAATCCGCAGCATCCGCTGTTGATGTCTGATATGTTTCTTTTGATTGATTCGTATCAGTATTCTTCGGCTGCAGACTCAGCGTAAATTTAATACCGCTAGAATTTTTCAGTGCATCATCCAAATTCTTCACATCCGACAAATTATAATATGCTGTCGTACTGATCTGCGAATATTTCTTCGTGGCATCATCCAGATTCTGTAAATCCAGAAGATTAATACCAAGCTGACTGATATCATTTGCTTCATAGGTAAGCTTTGCACCTGCTGGTTCTTCTCGATAATATGCAGTCTGCGTCTGCAGCTTTGTCGCACGGTTCGTACTGTAAGAAAGACTTTGAGCTTCTGTAGATAACTGCGAATAATAGGTAAGCTTTGTGAAATCCGTTGGCTGACCATTCTCTGGTTTCGATTCTGGAATCACATCTAAACCGGTTTCAGAAATTCTGGCCTCCATTCTAACTTCCACATAAAAAGTACTGTTTCTCGCAGAATCTTGAATACCCGCCGCTTTCACTAAATCTCGTACCTCGCGAAGGCTAATCATCTGCTTTTTATCTCCCTCTACTTTCATCAATGGTAATTCCATATTTCCGCCATCAGATATCCAAGAATAGCTGACAGCAACAGTTTCTGTATTACCTGCTGCTTCGCTCCAACCATTCCCATTATACTGATAATAAGTTTTTGCAGTTCCATTTTCCCTGTAAACATAAAAGTTTGCAGTTCCTTGCGTACCACTAGGAAACATTACGGCCTGCGAAACATTATTTACGGTTTTCTGAAGTCCTCCGACAAATCTCAGATACAACTGATCATACTCATTATAAATCTGATCAGTTGGGAATGCTATAGTATCTACTACATCAACCTTCACCTTTGAATCATCTACACTTACTTTTTTTGTCAGATCTACTATATTCTGTTCGTCAAGAGTATGTGTATATCCCTTTGAAATAACATATGTACTGGCAGTATTATTATGACTATCCACCGTTCCATCCTTTTTCAGGTAATAAATCTCATGTGGAATTTCACTTGTAATTTCGGTCTGCAGAGAACCATTCAGCGTTACATTTCCACTATTCTTAGGTACTGTTATAACTAAATAATAGTTTTCAGAAATTGAGCTTTTTGTTCCAGAATTTAAAGCACCTTCAGGAATTTTCATCTTATATTTTTTTTCTGAAATTTCGCCTTCCTCAGCTAATCTGTAATACTCGTATTCTCCCTTTGCATTTTTTATCCGCACGGTCGGCGCAGGATGAGTCTCGTTGGCAGAAGGCTCTGTCCCAGCTAATCTGCCATCACTCTCAACTTTAACAAAAATTCCATTTTCTTCTACTGTTACCTTCATCAATTCAGCCAAACTTGGCGCCTGATATTTAACACCGTCAGAACTTTCGAAGCTTTTAAGAGATATTTTATTATTTTCAGTACCAGTTACCGTGTAATAATATACTCTGTCATCCAGGCAATCCACTAGAGATAATTGTGTTCCTTTAGGAAGATAAACATCCCTGCCCAGCGCAAAATACAGCGCCTTATCCATAGGTTCTGCAACATTTCCCCCTGCTTCAATATAACTTTCCCATCCATAATCCGCAAAAGTTCCCTTTTTGCTGTTGTATGTATAAGTTAAATAACCTGAAATAGAACTTCCAAACCCTTCCAGAACATGGCTGGTACCAGTATAATCAGAACTTCTGAAATTTGTTCCATAACTTAATGTAGCTGTAAAATCCATTTCCAGCATACGACGGACAATAACCGGGACCATAATATTGTAATTATGCTCTTGATTGCTTTCATCCTTTTCCGTAAAAGTTACAGTCAAAAGTGTAAAGCGATTCTTTTCGTTATCATAATCCGTAGTAGTCACAAAACTGATTTTATTGTTTTCAGTTTTTACCTGAAGTGCTGCGTTTTCCTTCGTATCCCTTATAAAGTAGCCCTTCTCTGCATCATATACATATACAGCAGTACTTGCCTCTACATGTTTATTCTCATCAGAATTTAATTTATTTGCCTCAGAAAAACCTCCATTGGTTATTATATTTAAATAATCCATTACAGTTGTTGTATCACCATCTGAGACTTGCAATACCGGAAAATCCAAACTACTTTTAATAGGCTGATTGGCATTATAAGCAGAAATAGCTTTTGTAAAATCAAAGGAGCTTACATTTGTTTTTTTATACTTATAATGTCCATTCGCCTCAGCTTCCGGTAGATTATCCTTGAAAATATTCTCCGCAAGCACTCCAAAAGTGTCTGTGTCTGCATCCCAGGAAACACCGTCTCCATAAAGAGAAAGGGCAGTCGATTCACCGGTAGCAGTTGCTTTTGTGTTCACACATAACGAGCTTTTAGGACTAGTAACAACATACGGTTCACTAAGTTCATTTGCTGGCATTATTTTGTCTCCCGTCTCTCCTAGGGGAACCTGCAACAAGTTGGTATTACCAACTTGTTCAGCATTCAATGCAGATCCGGAATAATCAGCAAATGCGAAGTAGCTTTTTGAGGAAATATTATCAGTGCCGTCAACCTTATATAGCTTAATATCAGGATTTATACCTTGAAGACTAATCCCCGCTATATTAATATACTCAACAGCATTAGAACGCACATCGCCAAACAAAACACCTGTTTTAGATGGACCATCAAATGTTACATTTGCAATCAAAATATTTGATGCTGCAAAATTACCTCTTAGATTTCCTATAATTCCACCAACTTTATTCCATGTTTGTTTTCCTCCCACAACATTTGCATTTTGCGCTGCGCAATCAAATATATATAAAGCTCCAGTATTATTATTATCACTATCTCCTCCAAACGCTCCGACTCCCCATGCTTGCCCGGTAACATCCAGAAAGCGAACATTACTTTTTTTAATGCTAACTGTATTCTTATTATTAAAAATACCAAAAATTCCTCCGGCGCAACAGTACCCCTTCACTTCTGTCTTATCACTATCAGAACTGCCCGTTACAGCACAACTAGTAAAACTTGTTTTTATCTTTACGTTTCCGGCAATTCCTCCGGCAATTGCTCCATATATTTTACTGGATGTAATACTACAATTTTCAAAAGTCACTACACCGTGAGAAATAATACCAACAATACCACCTGCGCCCTGACTTCTGTCCTTGTCAGAAGCAGTTGCATGGTTCACTGTATTAATGGTTCCCTTTTCTAAATTACATTCAGTAAACTTATTTTCATTTCCTGAACCTTTTGCATATCCAACAATACCACCTGTTCCCATGCCCTTTCCTTTAGGTGTAGTAATTGCGGCTTTATCTGCTTTAGTCCCCTTAAACAGCACTCTGTTAATCTGATATTCTTTACCATCTATCATACCAATGAGACCACCTGCCCATCCAGAATCGGAAGTAGATGGCTTAGCTGTAATTTGGATATCTTGCAACACCGCTTTTCCAGTTGCTTTTGCATTAACTTTTATTTTCGTTTTTATGTATCCAAACACACCTCCTGCATAAATCGCAGCTTTATTCGTTCCAATCTTCGAACCATTACCAACAGTAATCTCATTATTCGTAACAAGAGTGCTTTCAATCTCTGTATCATTATTATCCAAATAGCCTACAAATCCGCCAACAGCGTTAAACGCATCAATTGTAATTCCATCATATTTAGAATCGATTATACTGATTCCAATAGAACTACGATTGTTAAGCTCAGGTTGCAAAAGCAATGCAATATCATATGGTCGGTAGTTGATAGGTTTCGTACTAGGCGCTTCTCTTCCAGAACTTCCAATTAAGCCACCAGCATTCACCGACCCTACAATATTCATGTTTTTTAATTCAACATTACTAAAATTAACGCTAGCACTACTTCTACTCGCTATTGCAGAAATACTGGATGTTGTCCCCGCAAATCCGCCGACATCCACATTATTTTTAAATGTGTACTCAGTCGCACTATCAACCTGATTTCCCGCAGCATCATAATACTGCAAAGAAACACCGCCAGAAACGACTCCCTTAGCATCTTTCTTACCCTGAAGGGCTAACTTCTGAATTGTACATGTTTTTTTAGTCTCAATGCGAAGTAAATTATATACTCCGCCAACAGCTGCTGCATGGAAATCATCATCTGCATACTCCTTTACCTGTGTATCCAGTGTCAGGCTGCTCTCATTACCGTTGAATCCCAAAAGCTGTGGCACAATCCCCTTAGCCTTCGCACTATCACCCTGGAGAATTGCATTTGATACATAACGGGCAGAAATCCCCTGATAACCGCTTCCGTAAATTGTCATATCATAGCCATCTTTGGTTAATATAATATTGACATTTTGATCACCGCCAAGATTAAAGCAACTACCATTTCCATATTTAGCAAGTAAATATGGCGGATTCTCTGAAGCAACCATATTTTGATCATCCGTTAATGAAAGCTCTACCTCTTCATCCTTTTGGCCAATTCCAATATGATTATAAGAAGCTCTTCTCACTTTTCCATATTTTCCGCCGAATTTATATGTTGTAGTTTTTGAATTTGCCGCATTGGCTGTATTGCTATAGGCATTGCTTATTCCATTTGATGCTGCACCACTGTTAACTACTGCAGACAAAATCAACAATCCCTGTCTATCTTGTACAGCTACTGTAGTTTCAGTTACTGTAGTTTCATCTACAGAAATACATGGATCCGTATGAGTTGTAAGAGTATTAATTTTATAATTTTTATCCGTATTTTCCATTCCAACTGTTGACTCATTAAATGCAAAACCATCTAATACTCTTCCCACATATGGATTGACATACATACTTTTATACGCATTAGCCACTACAGAAACATTATTTTCCGCAATCATAGCATCCGTCAAACCTGTTTTCGCATTTTTATTATTTTCAGCGCTCTCCATCCCACGGAAGATTACGCCTCCACCGCACACAGATCCAACATAGCCGCCTACAGGAATCAGATGTTTCTTTTCTCCTTCAATTTTTAGCCAATTTTCCGCAATTCTTACCGTAACATTATCAATAATGTTGTCTCCGCCCAGTATACAACCAATTACTCCACCGAAGCATACATCCTGATAGTAACTGGAAGTTTTGTCCCCATTATAAGTCAGTGTTTTCTGTTCCGTTACGCTTTCTGTTCCGGTTCCTCCATATACAATTGTCAGATTCCTTATAACGCTTCCGTAGCTATATGGAATCAAACCACTGCAGGTCCCACTGCCTTCCAAAATCAAAGTTGTTCCACTTGTGTTCGTGCTGGTGAGGACACCGCGGAACGGTCTAAATGAATTTCCAAAACCTCCAAAATTAGTCAGCTTCATCTGATAGGAATCAGATCTATCCTCCAGCTTTTCTCCCTTAAGATCATAAAATGCGTTTAGCATATACTGAAGCATAACATCATTGTCCAGCGGAGTGCCACTTATCACCTTCCACTCATTTTCCTCTTTTTCCACAGGATCCCAAGAGGTACCGTTATACTGATAGGAAATATCCCGTGCTGAATTTTCACAGAATTCAGTTTGATTTTTGGTAATTGTAACTCTCCAATCTTTACGTGCCTTACCAGTTGCCAGATACTCAGAGATAATCGTCATCTCGCTCTCTGATGTAATTTTATAAGGATGGCCATATGTACCACAACCATTCACAATATCAGCTACTCGCTGGTTAACTTTTATCTCATGATATAATCCTGAATAGCTCACATACACATATGGAAGATATGAAGAAAAACTAATACTAAAATCATTCTTTACGTCTTTAACAACCCCTTCTTCTTTTCCATGTTTATCTTCATCATAGTACCATTTTTGCTGCCCCAAATATTCTGTTGACTCAGAAATTTCCCTTCCATAAGTCACTTTATGGTGATCATATTTATCCTCTTTATAATCGTTCTCATAATAAAAATTATAAGTTGCAACGGAGGAAGATCCATCATGTCGGAACGATTCCAATAAAGTTGCGTGGGTAAAAATACCACCTGCTTCCTCTGCAGATTTATCTGGAAGTAAAATATTCAAAAATGATAAGTTAATCTGTGTCCCACTGTCCGAGCCCACATTTCCAATTAAGCTGGATGCCGCAGCAGTTCCTAATGTATACTCCTCGTGAGTCACTCCATTCACATCCAGATTCGTGTAGCTTCCAATGCTGTTAATAAAAAGAGGAGCATAATCGTTGCCACAATCATTAACAGCTAAGTTCTTGAATGTAACATCTTGTATTTCTACTGTAACCTGATACACCGTATTTTCTTTCTTTGAACCATTAACACTTCCAGAAAAAAGGACACCAGAACTATTGCCATAATTTACTTTTCCTACTGTTCCTGAAAAGCTGACCTCTTGCAAGCTTACCTCTGTTTTTTCATTTTTTCCATTCACATGGTTCAAAAACAGGCCGCAATGCATAGTATAATGCTGCGATTGTGAAGCGACATCCGATGCACTTGTGAGTTTATTAGTTTCCTTAGACTCACAGGTTTCAATTTCTTTGTTGTAAAATTTAATATCAGCATATTGTACAGTAACGCCGCCGTCCAGATTAATTGGATAGTAGCTGTATGTTTGCATATCAAGACTGGCATGGGTAGTTGAAGAATCACTACCAATCATTGATACATCATTCACTACATCATTTATCTTAATCTGAGGTGATGTATTTTCATATCTTGTCAAGTACTCTTTTATATTTGCAGCTGCATAACGGTGAGTGCTCCAAAGCACTAACTCTTGTGGCGTATCAATTCTACCATTGTTTTTCGCTGAATTTTTTTGCGCCTCTGCTAAACATTGCTCCAAATCATAATAATAACGACTGCAACTGTTTGTTTCATGTGAACTGCCATATGCGGTTCGATTTTGATAAGTTGTACACTTCTCCTTATCAACACCAACAGGTACACTAGTAGTTCCAGATGTTTGTAATTGTGTAGCTATGGAAATAACTCCATTTACTCCATTATTTGAAATCGTCGTGGCTGAGGCAGCTGTATATGCTACAAATTCATCAAAAGCGCCTGTTTTTGTAGAAGAAATATTTACATCCTTTCCAATTTTATAGGAAAACTTTTCTCCGTCATCCCAATATTCTGTCGTATCCAAAAACAAAGCACCTAATTCTGTACTTGTGTTATTTATAGTCTCATACGCTTTTTCTCCATGACACACTAACAATCCAATGTCTTCCCCGGCATTAATCGTAAATTTCTCCATATTAATTCCGTAAGCACGGATTTCCCAAATGCCGCTGGAACGATATGCCAGCCCACCAACGCTCTTTGCGTTAGGGGCATTAATTGCAGCATCTGTTATTTTCAATTTGGTATCAGTACCATCATTGCCGTTACGTTCTCCCATGAAGTATACTCCCACATGAGACCATATACTTCCCAACAAGCCACCGCAAACTTCACTTGCTTTAGAAGCATTAATTTTGAAACCATTGAACTCCAATTTTCTTATTTCCATCCAGTGATTTGCAGTCGCTTCACTTCCGCTATTATTTATAATTCCTATGAGACCACCCACATAAGCATACTTTTGTACATCACTGGTAATTTCACCCGTAACGGTTAAATCATTACATGCCAGTTTAAAGTAACTATTTTCAACCCGTCCAATTACGCCTCCTGCATATATTTTTGTATCGTTTGTATTTCCCCCTGCACTTTTTAAGTGTATTTTTGCACCAGCCTTTGTTCCATTTTCTATCTGCAAGGTTGCCTGTTCATTCGTAGCTATGCCACTGCCAAAAAAACCGCCTACTATCATGCCTGCACTGCCATTAATGTATGCCACTATATTTTCTGATGTAGTAACATTGTTGACAGTAATAACCTGATTTCCACCAGCTTCCCCGGCAGCAACTCCGCCAACGGTCATCTCATTTCCAGCATTACTTACATGAATTGCTCCGGCTATTTTAATATTTTTAATTTCCCCTGCAAATATTGCAAAGATTCCCTGATAGTTATGATAGCTGTTATAAGCATATACTCTTCCGCAACCCTCTTTATCATCAGTAGCCAAACTACTCTCCTGAAATCCAAATGTTTCGCCAATCGCAAGCGTTAATGTAGCCCCATTACTTGCAGAAAACACTCCAGAATATGCTAATTCCTTACTGTTATCGCGTGTCAGCCCATAAATGCCAGTTCCTGTTAAATTTATATCACTTGTGATGGTAATATTGCTCTTAAATAACGAGCCATAATTTTTAGTATTAATAACAGCTTTATTTGCACTAAAATACCCTCGCGAATTCCAGGCTATAGAAAGTAACGCAAAATCATCTGCTGACGATAAAGAAATCTCTTTAATATTACTCCATGCAACCGCTGGGTTTTTCAATACCACGTCATGTTCATTTGTTATTTGAATTAAGTTGTAGCTAAGGCCACCAGTACTACTGCTATCCTCCGATGATTTTAAACGAATAATTTGTCCATAAGTTCCTATATCATTAATGAAAGCGCTTGCCTTGGTAAAACTACTACGTTTATATGTCCATCCATTTCCATTTCCATCTCCTTTCGCATAAACTAAACCGCATTCGTTTTCTTTCACCAATTGTCCTACAATGCCATTGGAGCGCCCTTGAAAGTTTACATTTGTAAGATCTGTGCATCCAGATAATTCTAAAACACTGCCTTCGCCGGCATGTCCTAAAATTCCACCGCCTTCCCATAAACTGCTATCGTTGCTGTTTCTAGTATCTATTTTCACATTATATACTTTCATGATACTATTTTTGGTTAAGTATGCAGAGATTCCTCCAAACAAACTTCTCGCATGCGGATTTGTTATATTCACAGCCACATTATTAACTTCAAGATACGTAACATTTTCTTGATCATTATCTCCAATTCTTCCAATCAAACCACCGTGGTACATTGGTCTTGTTTCTCCTGTCGTATAAACAGAATTTACTTCTAAATTCTGAAGTACCAGTGCGCTTTCTTTTGCTGTACTGGTCAATTGTCCTGCAATTGCCCCGTACCCTTGTGAACGACCTCCGTCTTGTTTATATTTCGCATTAAATTCAGTCTTTGCTGTAGTATTATCCTCAGAACCAATCACATAACAAAGGCCTCCCTGAAGATTGAGCCTTCCGAAATATCCGCCGGAATTCCCCCCTCCCAACCCCCAGGCTCCATCTGCCCAGACAGTCGGATTAATGATTTTTATATACTGTGGAAAACTCTGATTAGTATCAACAATATCCGCATTTAAAGTATAATCACCAACAAAGCCGCCTACATGCGTCCAGCTCTTTCCGCCTACATTTGGCGTACTCACTTCAATGTCACTTTTCACACTATTAAATGTAACATTATCGGCTTTTCCCGCTATGCCGCCAGCTGCTCCATTAACAGTTTTAGTACCATCGCTTGTAATCGTAATTTGGGGAGAATCAATCGTAATTCCTGCATTCTCAGCAGTAACAATCTCTGAGTGTTCTTTCATTCTTCCCATAAGACCACCAGCAGTTCCAGTTCCTGCAGTTACCTTAATGACAGGTTTACTAAATTCGATCACTGCATTGACAGTTGTCTCGAACTTAGCTTTTTCCCCCAGACTTCCTACTAATCCACCAGCTGCAGTTGAACCATTTATTGTCACATTAGTAAAATTCAAGGCAGCTTTTACAGAAATTGATGCTGCAGTTTCTTCTGCATCGGGTTTTTCCACAATACCAACTATACCGCCAGCGTTTCCAGTTGTCGCAGTTATAGTCACACCTTCAAATTTAATCGTTGAATCCAATTCCAGTTTTGTATTTTTTTTCATTTCACCAATAACGCCGCCGGCATTTTGATTCGCTGATGTTATTTTTATTTCATTGCTTTCAGATGGAAACGCATAATTCCCAATATGAAGATTTCCACTTTCCAGTGTGTTACAGATCAATCCTGCATTACCGGAAACTGGAACTACATTTACCTTCACACCATCGGTATATGTGACAATATCTTTTTCAATATGTAAAGTCTGATTTTTAACGTTTTCCACTTCTTTTATCGTTCCGATCAAACTTCCCAACACTCCCGATGAGTCCCCGGTAATCTTAATTGCAGGAAGCATATGCCCAACGTCTTTAGTCTCATCAAACTGATATGTCCCAGCCAACATTGGTACCGTACCATCACCACACCAGGTAAGTGACAATATATTACCACCGTTCATTGAAATTACTGCCTTTGACGATAACCCTCCAAAAAAGGAGTACCCAACTTTAAAATTTGCCGGAACTACTCCTTTGATTGTTCCCTGAAAAGGATAATCTGCACTGCCAATTCCCTTATACTTGTACTCTACCCCTGCAGTTATTGTATCCTGAACAGTCATGCCCTGCTCACCTTCTGCTGAATCAGACATCATAGTAGCATCAACTATTTCTTCTGTATTATTATTCAGATCCTCCTCTGTCGTTTCAGCAGCTGCCTCCGCCTGCATCTCATCTTCAATAACTATATTGCCTTCCAAACTATTAGCTGCAGCTTCATCCTGCTGTACTGTTTCTTCCTGAACATCTATATTTTCATCCGCAGATGCAGCTTCCTGAACAGAAGTTTCATCCGCAGCAGAAGTTGCAACAGTAGAAAGCCACTCTGAAAGATCAGTATTAGCGGCTATTGGTTGGGTAATATCTATATCACCAGAACTAGAAAATTCTATAGTAATTCCCTGTATTTCTTTTGGATCACAATTTGAAAGCAGAATCAGGTCTTCATTTGATCGTATACTCATTACCGATTCTTTTTCTTTATAGTGTTTTAATTGGTTTAACCGTAATACTCCTGTAGCTTCTGCCTGTACAGAAGCCTGTCCATTCTCTTGCAGATCTGTCTCTTCCTTCTGAGTATCATCAGAAAACAAATCCTCCCCCTCTTGTTCTTCTGACACTTCAGAGGTAATCTCTGTCACTTGTCCATTATCTTCTGCACCACTAAAAAAGCCAGTTTCGTTATCATTTGACGAATCGGCTTCCATTGTATTACCCGTTTGTTCTCCGCCAAAGAAACCAGTTTCTCCTGCGGTATGCTCTTCTCCTTCGCTTTCACCCTCTCCAGATTCAGAAGCTTCAGGGACCAGACCATCCGATATTTCAATGCCGTTTTCTTCTGAATAAGTTTCCACCTCTTCCATGCTGGAAATTTCATCACTCTGATTTTCTGCACTGGCACTGATTTCTACTATGCCAGTCGGTATTGCGCATACTGTTAAACTCATTGTAAGAAGTGTTGCAAGAACCTGTTTATATTTTTTCACCAATGTCAACTCCTATGAAATTAATTTCTTTCAATCAACGTCAAATCAGTTTCTATCTTTCAAAATCATTATTGTGTTGCAATTGGAGTAGGAGTTACGGTTACAGATCCGTTTCCCTTTTCTTTTGCTGTAAAAGTAATTTTATTACTCATTTCCTCCCATTCCACTGAATTGCTATCCTTATCCAAAAGATTTGATTTCTTTTTTATGTAAAAAGGTATCAGATAGTCTCCTGTTCCCTCTGGCTGGTTCATTTCAAACGTTAAGATTCCATCGTCTAAAATTTTTTTAATCTCGTTTTCTGTTTTTCCAAGATTGATGAGGAAAAATTTATCTATTTCCACAGTATCCGTATCCCACTTTAGCGTTGCATCCGCAACACCACTTGAAATTGATACTTCATAGTTAAATCCATCATAGAACGCGGGATCAACTCCTGACGTTGCATCAATAAATTTCCCAGCCCAGCTAAAGGAATTTATTGTTGAACCAGTACATGGAGTAATGACCGCTGCCAAAAGCTGTTCATTCGTAACAGACAGATTAGTGGGCGTTGCAATGGCTACAATTTTCAGCTTATCCAAATCTGTTCCTGGAAAGCTTATTGTATATTTAAAATAATTGTCTTTACGTCCCCTTAAAACTTGATTCGATATGGTATATGTATTATTATTAACAGTTTCATCATTTACTTTATAATTATTTCCATTTCCATTCTCAAAATTAAGCTGCAAAGTATAAGTAATATCTCTGTCGCTTGACAGGCTGGGGTTTCCATTTGCGTAATTATATATATATATATCAAAAGATATCGGATCGTCTTTCTTCAATGATTTATCATAAAGAATTGTTCGGCCAGCATAATCCGTAGATCCACTTGCACAGGTTTGAAGATAATTGGAGGTAAATCGGATTGTTTCACCATTTCCATTTCTGACAACCCCTCGCTGGAATGCCTGACTGTTGTATGCAGCATAGCTTCCGCTTGCAAGGACAGCCAATGCAAGGAAACAAACAACTGCCAGCAATATTCTTTTCCATTTTGGTTTCTTTAAAAATTCCATTTTTATCCCCTGTTATTGTACATCTGCATTCTCGGCAAAAATATAAAAAAGATCGGTTTCCTTGGTCGTTTCAGTCCAACTGATTTCGCATACAAAATAGGTATGATGATATTCTGTTTTCGTTCCATTTTCATCTGTTATTTCTACCCTATTGCTGGAGTCAGAGTCCAGGCTGTAATTATTAGCCTTAGCGCCAGCCAGCCAATATATAGGTTCTGCATGCGCCTGCACATTATCGTAATTTCCATAGTTGATTCCGTGATATGTCTGATCCGCATATAAATACTCTGATGTAGAATCAATCTTGTTGATATAGCTTCCTGCTACGCGATCATTCTCTTGGTAACTATATTTAGAATTATCTTTTGCTGTTACAATTTTATTTTCTGCCGAACCAGTATCACTTGAATTCACTTGATTTGCCCTATAAAGATTAAATTTCAATCCTTTCAAATTTGTAGTATGCGCAATCTCTAATTTAAAACTTCCTGTACTTTCCACACAGAACACACGCCGAATCGTTACCGTACCATTAGTATCTTTTTCGTCTCCTTCATTATAGGTTAGTTCCAGGGAATCAAGTTTTTTTCCGCTGGGTCCCAGAATTGAAATATTGGATGGAGGCAGAATTTTCATTAATGTTGCCATGTCCATTCGATTAAAAAACCAGGCATAGGTAAATCCGGCAATCAAAGCTGCGATTGCCGCAAGCATGATTATCGAACGTAATAGTTTTATTTTGCCAGAAGAGGCTGTATTCTTTTTCTTATCTTTTGTTTCGGATTCCATCTTCATATTTCATTCCTTATCAATTTACAGCTTTTTGTGTTCTTATTGTTCTGCATTCAATTCCACATAAATATATTGAGCATTCTTTCCAATATATTCATCTGCAAGATTATAATAGTTTGTACAGCTTTCGAATATTTCGTCTGACATGTTTATATCAATCGAGTTTTCCGCACCACTAAAACCACTACTGTACGTTTTGGCTGAATAAAATAATTTACTTGTATTTTTCGCACCATATGCTTCATTTGCTGGAACTTGAGCATTTACAAACTTCAACAGTTTCTTATAGTCAGCTTCAGACGTATCAGTAAATAAATCACCTTTTCCTGTCCTATCGTTATATACATAATTTCGGAATTCTTTCGGCCATTTCCAATACAAGATAACTTTATAGGGCATGTTTTTTTCAAATACAGCTGTATCAGATGCACTGTTTTTGATGTCGGATGCATTTATAGTCAGCTCATTAATAAGTTCATTGCTAGATTCATTTATTTCACCAAGCCAGCCGCTATAGCCTTTTGTATTATTAGCATCCAAACCAGTAAAAATTAAAATATGTCCCTGTATCAAATTCTCCCAAACATGATTCTCCACCAGTGAAAGATTATTGCCGTTTCCTTCCTTATATCCTGTTAAATTTATCTGAAACGTTATTTTTTTCAAGCCATCCTGTTTCGGAATGAAATAGAATTCCAATTCACCACTGGCTCCAGGATAGAATTTCTGCTGACCGTTTAAACGCCAGGCAAGACTGCTGCTTCCAGTATAAAGGGTTTTGCCATTTAATGGATATGTAGTTCCAGTTTTATAATCAATATAATTTGAATAATTATTTTCGTTGCTTCCCTCCGACAGCTTCCCCTGTGATAATTCTGGCTTCTGCCTTTCTCCGGCACTTGCCAATTCAAATGGCACTGTATTCTCCGCCGAAATACTTGTCCCTGTCATGGTTACTTTCGTATTTGATACAAACCACGCAATACAAACTGCAATAATCGCAATCAAAGTCGTAAACGCAAGCACAAAGCTTCTGGCGGCCTGCTTCTTGTAGCGGGTGATTTTCTCGGTGGTTTCGTTATTTTCTGTTTTATTATCATCGGAATGTGCTTCTAAATCCGGCTGTTCCGGGGTTGAAGCTGGCTTCTGGTTCTTCTCTTCTGCCACGGGATTTCACTCCTGTCTGATCTTATAGTCTTGGGATTTTCGTATAATAGAAAGATTTACAGAATTATACAGAATTGATTATAACATTCTTCGTGCTGATTTTCAATAAATCGACGGTTTTTTTCATATTTTTCACATTTTAGTGGAATTTTGGGTGGTTATTTTACAATTATTATATGATGTATTTTAGTGTATTGTCTAGTTTCAATCTATCTTTAGAGGTTCTATTTGTTACCATTCTTTTACTTTTTCATAAAATTTAATGTAGATTTCGATTAACTTTTATGGATTCTCAGATGCATTTCAGTATAAATCGGCATTTGTTTTAATGATGTATATAGTTGTACTATATTGTTATTCTTCATAAAAAACATACGCAGATAACCACTTTTCGGCATCTGCGTATATTTTTTGCATCATATCTTTCTGAATCTTTCTTTACAACTACAGCATTTTACTCTTCAACCGCTTAAGTTCTGCCTCCAATGCATTTGCACGGGCACACTCCCTTTCAGCCCTGGCATGTTCTCTTTCCGTATTTTTTCGCTCCTCTTCTCTTCCCTCAGCCCGCATCATATTGTCTCTCTCAAACTGCTTCATATACTTTACTGACACCTCCCTGTCTTTTTTCACGGTTTCTACTATGTGGTGGAAATCACGCAGTGTATCGTTTACGGCGTTCTCACTGGTGCTATTCTCCATGTAACGCAAGAACTGACGCACTTCTTCGGACACCTGACCTTTCGTTCCTCTGGTGTATAGAAAAATCGTTTTCGCTCCATCATCGTATGGAACATCCGGTTCTGCATCATATAGAGTGGCCTCCAGTTTCCGTTCTGCCATAAGCATAACTCCTTTCTTCTGATGGCAAAGGAGTCGTGCCTGATCTGCCGCTCTCCCCGCCATATTTTTATTCGACATGTGGGGATTAAGCAACAGAATTGTTAAGAACTTTCCCAGATGTGTAAACTTATTGTATCATTTCTTTTCTGGCGAGTCAATATTATTTCGATATTTTTGTTAATAAAAGAATGCCTTTTTTCTATTTATTTCTGCCATTTATGACAGTACCCTGACGAAAAAAAATCCTCAGACGCTACAACCGTAACTACCTGAGGATTTTCATCTTCCATTTACTTTAATGCAAAATCGAAAAGGACAAACAGCTCAGAAACTACCGTTCCTAATGCCCTTGTACCTATGATTTTTATTCCGCCACAAACGGCACAATATCCTTCACTGCTTCCGCATAAGTGTTGGTCTCCACGATGGTTCCCTCCGGAATGTCCTTCTGGATGAGATTCTCTACCCATGGACGTGGAATAATGTTGGGACCGTGCTGCTCTCCTGTGTGGAGCTTGATGCCAATCTTACCGGTCATTTTGCCATTCACGCGCTCATACAGCTTCTGCAATCCCTCCGGGGAAAGATCTCTGGTAAAATATACAACAGATTCCTCCCCGCTGCATGTTATTTTAAGCATAAAAGTCCACTTTAAGTCAAGGAATTTTTTTGCGCCCGCGTATGTTCCCGCTTCTGTCGGTACATGGCTCTGTCTGCGTGGCCGATGATGTCCTCGATGATCAGGCTACCGTGTCCTTCTGGAATTTCCTCAAGGCCAAAGCTGAATCCTTTCTTATAAGGATGCTCCTTCTCGCTTGCAAAAAGCTTCTGGATGCGGCGCATTTTCCTGCGTGCCGTCTCCACCTGGCAGTGGCGCAGCACAATGCAGAATTCATCTCCGCCGATTCTGGCAAACACATCCTCCTGGCGGATATTGCAGCTGACAGTATCCGAAAAGTGCCGGATATACCAGTCGCCCTCTCCATGTCCATAATTATCATTCACATATTTCAGATGATCCAGGTCACAGTAGCAAAGGACCACACCCTCGCCACTTTTCAAAATCTCAGTGGCTTTCTCGAAGAAGAACAGACGGTTGCCGATTCCGGTCAGAGGATCCTTGTAAACCTCAATCTCCAGCCTGCTCTGGCGCTGCTTCTCTTCTGTCACCTCGCGGATAATATGCGCATAAGCCTTCTGGCCCTGCCAGAGCATGATTCCGGTGGTGATCCTGTAATAATGATGCTGGCTGACCTCTGTCTCCCAGGTCCACTCGTAAGTATCACTCTTGGCAAACATGCTGCCGTCCTGCTTCTCCTGCTGCTGCAGACAAAGCTGATAAATCTCCTCCGGGGATATCTGGATGCTCATGTTCTCATTGCTGTAAAGCACCTTCTGCCCGATCATACTGATGACCATAACCTCTTCATCACTTCTGGCAATCAGTTCCATAAGAAGCTGGTTATAGCTCTCCATCATGTTGGCATGGGTTTTCTCACGCTCTGCTTCCCGCTTCAGGGATTCCTCCCGCTCCTTCAGCTGCCTGGTCATGGTATTAAATGCCTCGGAAAACTCTCCCAGAAAGGATACCGTCTGAGAATAATCCCCCTTGGCTACCTGCTTGGCCTGCCAGGTCAGATGATTCAGATTGGAATGCATGTTCTTCAGATTCTCACACAGGAAATTATCCCGGTCCGGAACCTTGGCTGAAAGCTTTCCTCTGGAAAGGGCTTCGGAATAATCCTTCATCTCCTGAACTGCATGATCCAGAAATTCAAGCCCCATCCCCAGCTTCTTATAAGGCTCGTCCAGTGCTCCCAGATCCAGGGGCTTCACTGTGGAATCGTACAAAATGCTCCGCAGATATTCAAATAGTAATTCACAGTTTTTATCTTCCATTTAGGAAACTCCTAGTCACTCTTGGTCTTTTACATTGGCGTGGAAACGGCAGACACGGTCGCCAGTCGCCCAGCAGTCCACCTCTACTGCGGTGTAGACCTTTCCCGAATAAACAGATAAAATACCGGAAATAAATCCTTCATCATAATTGCAGACCGTCTCTCCCAAAATGGGAAGTCCGGAGCAGTCTGCATCCTCGGAAACTGTGAGAATAATTCTTCCGCTTGCCTCATCTACGTCCTCAATTCGCAGCACGCCGATCTTCAGCTCCTCCAGCTTCTTCTGAAGCTCACTGACAAACTGATCCAGCGGCTGATCCAGATTCAGCATCTTCTTTGCAAAATATTCTCCAGCCATACGTCCGGCCTTGCGAAAAATATCTACCTGCACTTCCTTGCCAAACCTGGTGCACAGCTCTTCCTTCAGTGAGTATTCCAACATACGGTAAACCAATACTGGAAGCTCCTCTCCAAGATTTTCCCTGCTTTTCTCATCAAACTGCAGGTATTCCTCAAATGTAATCGGTCTCTTATTTGTCATAAAAATATTGTTCTCCATAGAGCAGCTTCCTTTCTCCCGCCAACGGGCGCCAATGCAAAAACTCCGTCCTCATTGGCAATTCCGATAGTTTTAGTATAACATATTTCTGTCAGTTTGTTAATAAAAACCGTAACCATTTCTGCCATTTTCTTTTACATGGTAGAGGGCCTTGTCCGCATCGTTGAAAATGCTTGGGCCAGGATTCTCCCTGTCGGTAAATGCCACGCCCACACTGAGGGAAACTGCGGGAAGAAGTCATTTCTACCATAATAATGGCGAACTCATCGCCGCCGATCCGGCATACGTAGTCGATGGTTCGAAACGCCCTCTTCAGGCTGTCATACTCTGCTTCGTGGCGGATCAGCTTCTGAGCCTCTTTATTCTCCTTGTATACCTGGTTGTAGGTTTCCGCAAGATTCTGCAGTTCATCTGTGTTAAAATATCCCTTAACCATAGAATTCATTGTATACTGATTCGATATCTTATGGTATAACGGATGAATGCCCAAAATACAAGTCACACAAGGCTATCTTTTTTCCAGTCAAAAAGGAGCGATTTCTCGCCCCTTACATTTTTAAGTTTCCTCTTGATGGTGGGAACTCACCAGCTTTTGAAATTTTATACAATCTTAAACCAGTCTTTTTCCTCGAATTCTACTACGGTGCAGTCATTGGCATAAGTGCATTCTGGTAAAATGATCATGGCGTGGAGCACATCGTTGTGTACGGGCAAAGGACATAGATGCCAGATGGCGGCATTGATTTTCACCATACATCCTTTGGGGACGATAAACGCCTTCGCAAGTTCGGGAACCGGGGTGCCGGCAGAGGCGGGTGCTACGTGGATAATCATATCATCATCTAAAGCTACAATGCCTTCCCAGGTTGTGGTGTGATATTCAGCCATTTTGACAATGCGATCATCCTTTCGCACGGCGATTGGGGAAAATCCCATACTGCCCATGCAGGTTCCGGAAATGCGGTCAGGATAGAATTTGTGGATTTCGCCCTGCAGCGGATAACCTTCAGGTTCCGTCATAGAATAATAGGTTCCGAACGGGGCGAAATCCCCTGGTGTAATGTTGACAGCTTTAATTTCTCTCATGGAAAAACCTCCTCAAATTTAGTAAAAACCCTGGAAATATTATAGCATGGAGGCGGTGAAAGCTCAAGACGAGAAACGCAAGAGCAAGCGGAATGATATTACCGAACCGCTCGCTCTTGCGTTTTATTTGTCAAACAAGCCATGCTTATTTGCTCTTTTCTGAGCAAGTTCATATACTTCTTCGTCGGCACGAACACCGATTACAATAACCATCATAGAAGATTCTGTACGACGAAGCTGATAGACGATCCGTAACCCAGCAGAGCGAAGCTTAAAAATCAGCCAGTTCATCTTCTGTAATGCCAAGGCGACGATTCATTTCTTCCTCAGAAATTAAAGAAGAAGGATTAAAATGTGCCATGCGCTCAGAAGCAACAGCCAGCAAACGGGCATCATTCAGTTTTTCAGCAACCACCTTGCACCGTTTTTTAAAAAATGCTCAGGATTATCCGTTTCAACGATTAAATCCGCAAAGCCATCGCCCGACTCCCTGTTGGAAAGGATAGAACTTTTCTTTTTCTTTTTGTGGTCCCTTGGGATCCAGAACGCTGATTGTTTTGCTTAATGTCCGTGTCAGACTGAATTCAATAATTTGAAAGCAATTACAACCAGCTTTCCAGAACATCATTCAGTTTATTCATATCCAGCGGTTTTGCGATATGTCCATTCATGCCTGTATTTTTGGCCAACTGTACATCTTCTGCAAAAGCATTGGCAGTCATGGCAACAATAGGCAGTTTTCCCTTTTCACCCGGAAGGCTCCTGATTGCTGCAGTTGCCTCATAACCATTCATAACAGGCATTTGGATATCCATAAAAATAAGATCATACGAACCTTTCGGAGAAGCTTCCACTTTCTCAACTGCGATTTTTCCATTTTCTGCTGTTTCCACTTCTGCCCCTGTCATCTGCAAAATTTCAGCACCAATTTCTCTGTTCAACTCATTATCCTCAACCAGCAGAATCCTTTTTTCCGTATAGTCTGATTCTGACAGCTTCTCCAAATAATTTCTTGCTGTTTTTTCTTTTCTTCCTGAAGTAAACTGCCGCAATGTAGCCGTCAGCCGGGAACGGAACAGTGGTTTTGCAATAAAAGCATCTATGCCCGCCGCCTTTGCTTCTTCTTCAATCTCGCTGAATTCATAGGATGTCAGTACAATGATGGTGATTTCTTTACCTATCCGCTTCCGAATCTGTCTGGCTGTTTCTATGCCATCCATATCCGGCATCTTCCAGTCTAAAATAACAGCAAAGTAATCATCTTTCAACTCATGCCGTGCATAACAGCACTCAATGGCTTCCCTGCCAGAGAGAACCCATTCACCCATAATACCGATTTCCTTTAATGTTGCAACTGTACTTTCACAGCATGTCCTATCATCATCCACAACCAGAACCGGCAGATTCATCAGATCTCTGTCCTGTTCTTTTTCTTTTTCCTGAAGCTCCAGATAAATTGTTACTGTGATTTTAGTTCCCTTGTGCAAGGTACTGTCCACTTTAATAGTGCCATTCATCAGGTTCACAATATTTCTGCTGATTGCCATTCCCAGACCAGTTCCCTGGACTCTGGTTGTCCGGTGGTCATCCGCGCGGCTGAACGGATCAAACATGATTTTCTGGAATTCCGGTGACATACCAATCCCATTATCCTCAATCGTAAATTCATAGCATCCAAGTTCTGAAAATCCATTTGGCTTTTCCTCTATGGAAAAAATAATATTCCCACCATCCGGTGTATACTTAATCGCATTACTCATCAGATTCACAAATACCTGCTGAATCCTCAAGCTGTCACCACAAACAGCCTCATGTTCAATATGATTGATGTGTATATCAAAATTATGTTTATGTTCATCAAGCACCGGTTTCGTAATTGTAATAAGATTATCTACCAGATCTGACAGATTGAAATCTTCCTGTGCCAGTGTCATTTTTCCACTTTCAATACGTGCCATATCCAATACTTCATTGATCAGCCCCAGCAGATGACGGCTTGATTCTGTAATCTTGCTGAGACATTCAATAACTCTGTCCTGACTCTCAATATTTGCTCCTGCTATTGCCGTCAGACCCACAATGGCATTCATTGGTGTCCGGATATCATGGGACATATTGGAAAGGAATTCTGTTTTCG
>OLRK01001126.1_pt1 | contig 24641 bp, 16 predicted proteins | sample 1672911 | NCBI WGS metagenome assembly OLRK01 (sample SAMEA3136736, study PRJEB25190) | human gut metagenome | biome: human gut; feature: human-associated habitat; material: faeces | place: Austria | collected 2013 | reverse complement strand
ATTATGATAACGAAGATGATTTTGACGGAATAGATGATGCGGAAACATATTTTTATGACCATAACGATTGATTTATGCAGAGGAGAAATTTTTTATGAACATATTTACTCAAAAAGTAAAAAGGCTTATAGAAGAAAACTCATATGCTGAGGCGGAAGATATTTTGTTTTTGACAGATTCTCTTGTCGTAGTTTTAAAATATGATTACGAGGATAAGAAAATTTTAATAAGATAATTTGACGATGTGGAATCTCAAATTCATGGGGGTAATCTTATGGAATATATGAGAATAACAAATGAAAATATAGATAAAGAGCATATTTGTTGTGCGATGTCGGGCAAGCAAAGTATTAAGAAAAAGGAATGGCTGAAAGAACGCTTTGACGAAGGGCTTGTGTTTTATCGCAGTGTGGAGCGTGGAAAGTGTTTTATAGAGTATATTCCTGCTGAAAATGCTTGGATTCCGATTGAAGCGGACGGATATATTTATATCAACTGTCTTTGGATTTCCGGAGCAATGAAAGGACACGGATATTCAAATGATTTATTGTCGGAGTGTATTCGTGACGCAAAGGCACAAGGGAAAAAGGGTGTTTGCATACTTTCTTCGGATAAAAGAAAAAAAGAGTTTTTGTCAGATCTTAAATATATGACATACAAGGGATTTACTGTTGCCGATACAACGGATACAAGAATTAACTTGATGTATTTGCCTTTTGGCGGAAATACACAACCGCCTAAATTTAAGGAATGTGCAAAGAACCCAAACATATCGGAAAAAGGATTTGTTATTTATTATACTGACCAATGTCCGTTTACATATTATTGGGTACCAAGAGTACAGGAGGTTGCAAAAGAAAATAATATCCCGCTGAAAGTAATTCATATTACCGATAAAGAATCGGCACAAAATATGCCTGCTCCTGTTACGACTTATGCTTTGTTTAAAGATGGGAAATTTGTAACTCAGGCAATTCAATCCGATAAGAAATTTTTGGCACTCGCAGGTATAAAAAATTAAATATCAAAGATATGGATGATATTCAAGATTTATTCAAATGTAAACCTACAGATATTACTTTGATATAACGACTGTATTGTTGAAGAAATAACATTTATGTGTTATAATATATATACTTACACTTTTACTGAAAAACTAAAAATCATGACTTGAAAAGATGTTTGTTTAGGAAGGAAGAGTAAATGGGAGAAATAGTTTTATATCACGGTAGTTTTAACAAGGTTGTTGTGCCGCAATATGGCTTGGGCGAAACCAAACACGATTACGGAAAAGGTTTTTATCTTACCGAAAATGTTGAACTTGCTAAAGAATGGGCTGTTTGCAGGCCGGACGAAACAAACGGTTGGGTTCATAAGTTTGAATTGGATACTAAAGATTTGAAAGTATTGGACTTTCAGCAATATAATGTCCTTTCATGGCTTGCAGAGCTGATGAAACATAGAGATGCCGCAGATACAAGGCGTTATAAGATGTTGTCTAAAAAGTTTATTGCGAAATATGGGATTGATACAAGCGAATATGATGTTATAAAAGGGTGGAGAGCCAATGCGTCATATTTTTATATTGCAAAAGAATTTGTGCGTGACAACATTGATATTGAAATCCTTGAAGAATTGTTATCGCTTGGCGGATTGGGTATCCAATATTGCATAAAATCTAAACTTGCTTATTCAAAACTGACTAAAATAGAGGATGGATTGATTTGCGTTGATTATAATGAATTTAACGAAAAGTACAACAAGAGAGATATAAATGCAAGAAAAAATATGCATGAGCTTGTTGATTCGGACATCAACAAAGTAACAAATGTGTTCAGCACATTGATTTGAGAGGTGATTGAAATGCCGGCATATCCGAAAGAATATTTAAGTGATGTTGTTGAAAATCAAGGAAAGCTTTTTGACCTTGTATCACAGAATTATCCTGATAAGGATACTTTTGATTTTATCAACACTTATATGACAAGCAAAACAAGAAGAAGCATTGATGAAGCTAAAGCCTATGTGAATACAATGAGTGCCTCGGAATTATGGGACTATTTTTGCAAAACTGATGGATTTAAATTGAAAAACGGTAAAGCTATTGAAGGCTTTATGCCGGATTGGATAGGCGAATTTTACGCATATTATCAATGGTATTATAATATTCCAAGCAGTGAAGTAGTAAAAAAAGTTCCGGTAGATTTTTTGGTCAAAGCGTACGGCGGACTTCACGATTTGGAACTTGATTTAGCTGTTAAAAAAGTTGGTGAAATATAATGACAATTGTTTGTTTTCACAATCCAAATGAGGAAAACGGATATTTGAGTAATTGGTATCCGAGCAAGTTTACAGTGAATGATGTAGACTTTTCCTCAATGGAACAATATATGATGTATAAAAAAGCTGTGTGTTTTGGAGATAAGGACATGGCAAACAAGATACTTGCAACAGATGATGTGGCTGAAATAAAAGCTTTTGGCAGACTTGTTGCAAATTATAACGAGAGCTACTGGAATGGGGTTCGTCAAATAGTTGTATTTGAAGGATTGACTGCAAAATTTTCTCAGAACGAAGATTTGAAAGCAAAACTCAAAGCAACCGATAACTCAATTTTGGCAGAGTGTGCAGTTAAGGACAGAATATGGGGCATAGGTTTGTCAATGAACAATCCGGATAGGTTGCAAATTGACAAATGGAAAGGGCAAAATCTGCTTGGATATGCCTTGATGATGGTTCGTGAACGGCTGTAAAATCTTGAAAATAGAAAAAAATAGAGGTGCAGAATTTTCTGCACCTCTTAGTGAATACAAATATAGTAGATGTAAAATAGAATCAAAATTAATTATATAGCCATATTGATAGTAATATTACGCTGACCGTCTTTGGTGACTTCGTTGATAAAAATACTGTCGATAAACTCTTGTACTATCGGAATAGTCAACTTATCAATATGAGTATATTTTTTCAAAATTTCTTCTTTATCCTCCTGATTTTCGATTTTTGTCTGCACGTCATTGATTTCAACATCAATATTTTTTAGCTTTGTTTTTGTTGCATTTTGTTGTTCCATATAATCGTTTTGTGCCTGTTCGTATATTTCACGAATAACCACACCGTCATTATATGACTTCAACAAATTAAGCAAATTTTTGCGTGTTGTTTCCAAGCTTTTTTCAATATTAAAGCGTTGATTTTTTAAACTTTCAAGTTTTTTATCAAGACGATTTATGATAACAATATTTTCGCTCAATTCATCTTGATTGACGTACTGTGAAATGGTTTCATTAATTTTGTCAATGATAGTTTTTTCAAGCATATCAAGACGTATGCGTTTATGATTGTCACATTCGCCGGTTGATGACGCACGATAACATCTGAAATATGAAATACCGCCCGATTTGCATTTATACATTTTTGAACCGCATTTTTCACAATAGACTTTGCCGGAAAGAGGGTGTTTTTTGCCGTCTTTTCCGCTTGAGGCCTTGCGACGGGTTTGACGCAGTTTTTGCACGGTATTCCAAAGATTTATGTCAATTATAGGTTCGTGCATATTTGGGATTTTTATATGCTCGGATTTTGGTATATTGCCTTTCTTTTTTGTGCGAAAATTTAAAACTGTGCTTTTATGATTTACAACCGTACCTATATATACTTCATTTGCAATAAAAGTACGGACCATATCACGAGTCCATTTACCGATTTTCATATGTCTGTCGTACATACCGTTTACCTTGTAGCCCTGCTGCTTTTTGTATTCGGACGGAATAAGATAACCGCAACTGTTTAAATGTTGAGCGATTTGCATATATGTACTACCCGCCGCCGCCATTTCAAAAATTGTTCGCACTACCGGCGCGGCGTCCTCGTCAACGATAAGATGATTTTTATTGTTCGGATCCTTTTTATAGCCGAACGGTGGCATTGAACCGAAAAATTGACCTCTTTTCGCTTTTTCATCAAAGCTTCTGCGTATGTTCTGCGATAACAGTGTAAGCTGTGTTTCATCAAAAACTGCATGAATGTGACTGCTCAACTCTGAATCGGAACGCATAGTGTCTATACCTTCAAGTGCAGAAACAAAACGGATTTTTTTCTCTTTGAAAAGGTTGTGAATGTAGTCCTCGACAACCTTAATATCTCTCGCAAAACGGCTTTGCGTTTTAACAAGTACAATATTAAATTTACCGTTTTTTGCATCCTCAATCATTCGGTTGAAATCGGGACGACTTCTGTCACTGCCCGAAAAATCTTCATCAATATAATGGTCGTAAATTTCCCAACCGTGTGAAGATGCGTATTCGTCAAGAATCATTCTTTGGTTTTGAATACTTTCACTCTCGGCATTACCTTTGTCAAGGTCCTCTTTACTCAGTCGCATATATAATGCAACTTTTTGAATGGAATTCATCGTTGCACCTCCTTAGGGGCAAGGTTAGACCTTGCCCTTTGTTTTATCTGTTTTGTATGTATGCGACAGCCGATTCTGTTAGGATTACGTTTGTCAATTTTTTGTTGACTGTGTATTTACGCTCTTTCTCGTCACGATTGACATAGTTGACTTTGATATTGTAAGTACATGTCTTTGACATAACTTCCACCTCCTGTATAATATATTCACTTAGATAATAAATTATTGAAATTTGTTATTATACGTTTTTTAGTCCGTCATACCGGTATACCGGACTGAAAACTTAAACCATGTCATCGTTTATTGCAATACCCTGTAGCATACGAACTGTTTTATTATCTATCGGTCGTCTGACAGGTGTTATATTGGTATATTCCTTTAGCCTTGATATGAATGAATTCCTTGGTATTACAGGATAGTTATTATTCATACAGAAATCCAGAAATACACTGTATATTTCGTCACCGCGAGATATATATTCATCACCCAGCAAACAGTAATCCGATTTTAGAAAACTGTCTATGGCAGCAGTATTTACTACTCCAAATGATTTGTTGAGCAATTCCTCACATGCCGAACAAGTTGGAAATACAAAATTATTGTCAACCAACTTTCTATAAGCTGAAAGTCCCTTTTTTATTATATAATCCTTTTCCAACAGTAACTCTTGCAAAAGGTTTTCATTTCGTTCTTCAATAGGAACGGTATTCATAAATGGGACGATCAGAATTCTGTTTCGAATTGATTTTGGATCTTCCTTGGAGGAAACCCTCGGTAATGAATTCGAAGCAAACAGTAATTTTATATGGTCGGGTCTTAACTTATGAAACCCTCCATATTTTACTTCTGTCTCCAAATAATCTTTGCCGCCGCTCGTGAATCTTTTTAAATCGCCCAAGTTTTTTAAAACTGAGGAGGAATTGTCAAGCGAAGTGTTCAACATCTTGTTGTATAAACGTGCTGAGGAATACTTGCTGTTGCTGAACTGCTCAAGCGAAATGTGAGAGCAGTTATTAATCCCTACTAAGTGTTCACATAAGCTGCCGAATACACTTTTTCCGGTATCCGGTTTACCATACAAATAAAAGAATTTTTTAAAACAAGCATTTGGTGCAAGGATTGCCCCTATTACGGACCAAAGAACCCTTAATAAATCCTTATCCCCACCCGAAATTTGATTAAAAAATGCTTTGGTGACATGGTTATTATCGGCATTATCGGGGTTGTATGTGATGTCATTGTAATTTATGAATTTATCCTCAGGTGTAGCTTTGCGGAATTCCTTTAATGTTATATCATAGCAACCGTTTTGAAATACAACAAGATCATTAGGATAATCCAGTTCGTCCAGTGATTGTTGTATCGATGCTGTTGTTTTTAGTTGTTCGACAACTTTTTTCCAAAATGATATTGATCGGTCTTTTAATTCTGCAGGAGCTACCTCTTTTAGTGTTGCAATTAATTCGTTTTGACTTAATAACCGGTAAGCCGGATGTTTAAAAATTCTCAAATCCTCGTTGCAATACATAAAGTCAAATATTTCTAAAAAATATTGTGCAGCATAGTAATCGTTTGATAAGTCATTTGAATTAATAATATCAACTTTGCCAGCTGATTTACCTATATTCTCGGATTCCGATTTCTTCTGAAGAAGATCATCAAACACTTTTGGAATATCTGTTGATAGATTTTCTGTATTATCATCTTCGGTAGAGATATTTTCATGAGGCGGTAACTCCCAATCATCATTTTCGTTTGAAGGCGATGTATTTGATATTAAAGTGTCGATATCAATATCATCATTAAAATTTTTATGTAGCGGTGGAGCCCAATCGTCATTTTCCTCCAAAGGTAGCGTGGACGACATTAAAGCGTCAATATCAATATCCAAATCAATGTCCTCTTCATCATCAAAATTATAAAAATGATTGGCAGAAATCCAGTTGTCACTTTCAGCGACTGTTGCTGAATTCATAAGCTCATCAATATCATTTTGTACCTCGTGATCGATAATCGGGGAATGGGACGATGGCTTAAAGCCATCATCTCGCATATCATCCCAAGTGTTTTTTGTAAGTTGATTCCAATCAAATGGTTGTATGCTTTTCATGATGTATATCCTCCGGTTTAAATATAGTGTCGATGTTTTCGCTAATTGCTATAGGTTTTGTATTTTCTGATGCCAGATATTCCGAAAAATGAGTCAATGCTAGGTCAAAAGCAGCTGTAGCGGAAGGGGAAGTATCCAAAAACATCGCTTGTTGCCCATTTGAGTAGTAGCCGGACGACAAGGTATAATGCTTGTTGAGATCACAACTCGTGTCTGTTACAGGATCGATAACAAACAACAAAGAGGAAAACTCTACTACTTCTTCATCGACCATAAAAATCGCTCTCTGCTTTGAGCAGTCAAAGAACAAATCCAGTCGTTTAAAATCTATATTGGCCTGACACGGAGGATAAAGATTGGATTCGTTAGCTTCCTGTAGCTGCTGAATGGCAATGAATGAATCTCCCGATTGAGCAAAAATGGCAAACCTTGTTAAAGGCGAAAGTTGTCCAAATCTTAAGACAACAGCAGAGTTATCATAGATGCATTTTTCCGCATTAGGTAAATTTGTGTTTACGATCTTTGCCGTCATGCACGAAAAGTTCTTTGTGTTTTTTGACTTAGCGATAATTTTTTCAATAGCTTTCAAATCGGAATTAGTTAATTTATCTCTTTTTTTCATTTTAATTTTATCCTTTCTATTTACCTTGGAATGTTTGCGTTGTAATATCGATATTTACAGTTACAATTGTACATCAATAAAAATATGCCTACAAGAAGCAAAAAGTGCTTTATATAATATTTTTAAAATTAAATATTGCATAATTGAAGATTTAGTGATAGTATGTAATAGGACAAGTATAAAAAATACAAGAATATTACAATTCAAAGAAAATGTTAGGAAAATAGAGGTGCTAAGAATGGAAGACAATCAGAAATTTTGTGAACCGGATAATGAAGAAGAAATAGAATATGAAGAAATATTGTGTGAAGTGGATGATGATGAGGAAATAAAATATGAAGAGAAATTTTGTGAACTGGATAGCGATGAAGATAATGAAAAACGTATAGAATACGAAGAGGGTTTTCGTCAGTATCTAAAATGTAATTTTACAAATGAAGACGGATTGTTTGTAAAAGAGGAGATTAACGAGAAAACTAAAGTAAGTTTAACTGATTTAGGTAAACATTTGTTTGGTTATTTATGTGTAACATCAAATATTCCATATAAAGAGATTAAATACTATTTATATTTAATAAATAAAAGAAAACCAATAAAAAATTGGAAAATCAAAGGAAGTCAAATGTTTAATTGGTTAGAAAATAATTTGATAAATTTTAAATTGGATAAAACACCTAAAATTAAAACCCCAGATGAAAATGAGATATTTAAGATGTCAGAATCTATCATGATGTTCATGGCTGTATTTGAGTCAATGGATAATAGATTGAAAAAGAAAGATACAGCCTATTTTGGCAAAGAAATAAAAAATGCCGATTGTAATTATATACAAAAGTATTGCAGAAAAGAAAATATAGAAGGTAAGTATATAAAAAAGTATATATTAAAAGATGACTATACATTATTTTCGATAATGCTTATGTATTTTGTGTATATAATATTTTATCGTTATTTAAATAAAGAATTGTGCATAAGGAAAGATGAAAAGACAGATACGATTCAAATTGAAAATATAATAGATATTATATATGTAATAGATAAAGACAGAGTAGGAGCATGGAAACACGAACAGAAAATACATATTGAAAATCCCAAAAAAGATATAGAACAACAAATACGTCAATATATTATTGAGAATTTTTTCTCTCAGAGAGAAGAAAGTAATTTTTCTTTTGATGGATTTCCATATATGAAATTTCTGATAATAAATAATCAATTTTCAGAATTTACTGATGAAATAATAAAGGATTTTGCTATTTGGATATATAAGAAAAACCATTGCGAAACAAAACACATAAATTCTGCAACGATTATTGTAGATGATATTAAAGACCACTTTCAAAAAGTTGTTAAAAATGTTTATTACGGTGAAAATTATGATTTTAGAAATGAGGAAGAACGTATAGGCAATGAAGATGTGTACAAAAAAAATAAACTTAACATATTGTCTTTATTCAGTATACTGAAGAAAAAGGAAAAAAATTACAATATAAAAAGCAGTATACCTAAAACGTTGCGTGCCTCAAGAAACAGAATTGAAATCAATGGGGAAAAAATAAATAGATTACGATTATTTATCGATGACATGTTGACAGATGACTGTTCGAATTATAGGGAAGATAATAAAGATAAGGAATATAAAAGCATGATTAACTGTATTGGCGGATATGAATTTGAAAGAATATTTCAGCCCATTAACTTTATGTTGGATTCGGTGATTAGTATTAAGATGTATGAAGATAAGAATTTTAGAAATAAAATAAATGAAATACGTCATTATGATAACGCAGATAGATATAAATATATAGTTAATGTGACAAATTACAGTTCATATCCTGTATTCCTTGGGATATATTTAAAGCGGTTGTATCTTGAAACTGAAATAAATATTGAGAAATATGTTGCCAATTATATTAGCAATCATTGTGAGCATAATTGTAACGGTTGTAATAATTTTTGTGAATATGAAGCAAAAAAAGAAAATTTAAAAAAAGAGAAAATAGAAGAATTTGAAAAGGAACAGCAGGGAAAAGAAAAACAGGGAAAAAAGAAACTAGAAAAAAATTTGGATATAAATGAATTTGCCGTTTTTATAACCGATAGGTTTCGAAAAAATAGCTCCGGTATGCTGAATATAGAGAACAATTACACTGATGTTATGTTATCGGAAACGTTTAGATATAAAAATATAGATAAAGATATGAGGTTATCGGTAAGAGTAAAGGATTCATTTATTAGATATAATGGTTATGCATGGTTAGAAAAATTTGATGATGTAAATACTGAATGGATAAACGAGTGTATTTGCTTGGGGCAAAAGTTTGAACGGATGATGGAAGAAATATCTGCGTATTTGGCAAGCGTTTGTACAATAGGAGATATTATTAATTGGAGCATAAAGACTGTTGAGGAAAGTAGAGAAGAAGGCGATAAATTTGTAAATAAACTTTCCGAACATCTGTATGGTATTTGGAATGATGTCTATAAGTATTCTATAGATAATAAACTTGCAATGACAAAAGTTCATACCGAATATTTCGAAAAATATTTCGCCTCTGTGGAAAATGAAAAGAGGAGGAAGAAAGCAGAAAAGTGTATTCAATATATGTAAAATGTATTGTTTAGTTATAATTGTGCAACGATTTCTGAAAATAAAATGTCGATTTTATTTTTAAATAATGAATATTTTATAGCAATTTACGACAGTTAATGTGATTTATTGATTGAATATAGTCATTATACATGATATAATATAGAATATATTGTATTAGAAAAATGGGGGCTTAATGAAAAGATTGATAGATTGATTGTTGAGAGTCATTAGCCTTAAACAATAATTTTTTGTTAATAACATAAAAATTTGCGAATTTAATACCTATTTGTGCATAGGTGTTGAAAGTGATAAGATTGAGTTCAATATGAGAAAGGCTCAAAGTAAAATATAAATTGTATGGATTCTGAACAAATAAAATTGGATATTAAAAGACTAATATCTATTAAAGGGTGAATTAAATGGTAGAAAAAGCATATAGTGCGGGATTGGTTTCGCAATCGTTTTGGTTTGTTGAAATGAAGAAAGTCATCAAATTGATTGATAGTGGAAAAAATGAAGAAGATATAAAAAAGATATGTATTGACGAAAATCTTTTTGGTGCGGCAAAAGAGTATCGAGCAAAAAGAATGTATGGATACATTTGGAATAGAACAAAGAAATTAGATAAGGCATTGATTGATTTGTTTTGTACTTCTGATTTAGCAACTCAAAAGATAATCAATTTGATTGCCATTCTCAGGTCAGACAGATTGTTTTTTGAATTTATGTTTGAAGTGTATCGTGAAAAAAAGATTTTAGGAATTCCAGTAATGGAAGATGTTGATGTAAATGTTTTTTTTAAGAATAAGGAAATTCAAAGTGAAGATATTGCAGCTTGGACTGACAATACAAAACGCAGACTTCGCTCAATATACTTTAACTATTTGACCGATGCAAATCTTTTAACGGTAGTTGATAAGAAGAAAATGATAACTCCACCAATTCTTGATATAGCATTAGAGCGTTATCTTGAAACGTGTGGAGATAATTCAATTATAAAGGCAATTACGGGGGTGGGCTAAATGATGTCACTTGACGAACGATTAGATAAAGCAGAAGAAATGATACAAAAACCCTCGTTTAGAGAGAACAAAGGGCTAGGCAATGAGGTTGGATATTATATTTTTGATTATCCGGCTGAAAAAGAATTGTATATTCGCGAAAGAATAGAATATATCAGAAAAAAAAGTGAAAATTTACATGATGATTTCAAAGTTGTGGTTTTTGATCTGTATGACATTATGATTGATATTCTTATAAAAAAAGGATATTTGGAAAAGTGTTATCAATTTGAAAAGAAGAGGGGCTTTGAAAGAGTTGCAAAATCAATCAGCAATATGTTAAGGATAACATCGTCAGACAATTTGATTGTGAATTATATCAGAGATAATGCCCCAGAAAAAGCGGTTGTGTTTATTATGGGTATCGGAAAGTGTTATCCAATATTACGTTCCCATACGGTACTGAATAACTTGCATCAGGTAATTGACAACGTTCCTGTAGTGCTATTTTATCCGGGTAATTATGATGGGCAGGAACTGGTGCTGTTTGGAAAGATAAAAGACGATAACTATTATAGAGCATTCAAACTCGTAGATTAAGAGGAGAGGGAATATGATAATCAAGAATATGTTTTCAAAGCCTATTGACAGAGATATTAAAGGTGTAATTAAAGTTGGACAAGATGATGAGGCAAATATTAAGCAGGAACTTGAAGAATATGTAGTGACAAGAGAGCTTCAAAAGCATTTTTCAGATTTCTTTGAAAGTTATAAAAGAGGAATTACAGGAAATACAGACAAGATGGGTGTATGGATTTCCGGTTTCTTTGGAAGTGGTAAATCTCACTTCTTGAAAATTTTATCTTATCTTCTTGAAAACAAAGAAGTTGGTGGCAAGAACGCTGTTGATTATTTTGTAGATGATAATAAAATTTCTGATCAGATGGTACTTGCAGATATGAAGTTAGCAGGTACTATTCCGACTGATGTTGTACTTTTTAATATTGATTCTAAAAGTGAAGTGAATGGTAAACAGTCTAAAGTTGCTATTGTTTCGGTATTACAGAGTGTATTTAATGAAATGCAGGGATTTAGTGGAGCTAATCCATTCCTTGCAGATTTGGAACGCAAACTTACAGAAGAAGGAAAGTATGACTTGTTCAAGGAAAAGTTTGAGGATAGCTTTGGTTCTACTTGGGAAGAAACTCGCAGTGATTTTGATTTTATTCAAGACGATGTGGTAGAAGTTCTTGGTGAAATTGGTTTTATGAGTGTTGAAGCGGGAAGAAACTGGTGCGAAAAAGCAACGGGAGATTATAAGTATAAGGTTGAGGATTTTGCGCAACTTGTTAAAAAGTATCTTGATAAAAAAGAGAGTAACCACCATATCGTATTCTTAATTGATGAGATTGGTCAGTACATAGGTGATGATTCAAAGCTTATGCTAAATCTTCAGACTGTAACAGAAGATTTAGGTACTGCCTGCGGCGGTAAGGCTTGGATTATTGTGACAAGTCAACAGGATATTGATTCTATTACAAAGACAAAAGGAAATGACTTTTCAAAGATTCAGGGACGTTTTGATACCAGACTTTCTCTTTCTTCTGCCAATGTTGATGAGGTTATTAAAAAAAGAATCCTTGAAAAGAATGAAGCAGGAAAACAGACACTTACACTGCTTTATGATGATAAGGCGACAGTCATTAAGAATCTTATCTTGTTTAATGATGGCGTTGAGAAAAAACTGTATTCTGACCGAGAAAATTTTGCGGACATTTACCCATTTATACCATATCAGTTCAACTTGCTTGGAAGTGTGCTTACTTCTATTCGTACTCATGGTGCATCTGGTAAACATTTGGCAGAGGGAGAACGTTCGATGCTGGCATTGTTCAAAGAGTCTGCTGTTAAGGTTATGAATGACGAACCGGGAACAATCGTGCCATTTAACATGTTCTATGATGCTCTTGAACAATTTCTTGACCATTCTCACAAGGGTGTTATTTCTCGTGCTTTAGACAATGATTATCTTAATCCGAATCATGAAAAAGAATGCTTTGATGTCAATGTACTTAAAACACTATTTATGATTAAGTATGTTAAGGAAATAACAGCGAACATTGAGAATATTACAAGCCTTATGGTTTCTAATGTAAATGATGACCGTATGGCTCTTGCTCAGCGGGTAGAGGACGCATTAAAACGCCTTGTGCGTCAGACATTGGTTCAGAAGAATGGAGATATATATGTATTTCTGACGGACGAGGAGCAGGAAATCAACAGAGCTATTGAATCACAAAATGTGGATTCAGGAGAAGTTATTGCGAAGGTATCAGAGATGATTTTTGATGATCTTTATGATGAAAAGAAGTATCGTTATCCGGCATTCAATGGAAGATATGCGTTTGCTTTTAATCAGGTCGTTGATGATAAACCGTATAAGGCAAATCAGAATAATGATATTACATTGAAAATCCTTACTCCGAACAGCGATGAACGAGAATCAGAAATGACAATGAAAATTATTTCAGATAAGTCAAACAGTGTACTTGTGGTGTTGCCGGATGATAGAACATTCCTTGATGAAATCCGTTCTGCTCTGCAGATAGAAAAATTTATCCGTTTTGATGCCACAAATGCAGTAACTCAGTTCGAGAGTATTAAAGAAGCTAAAAAAGTGGAAATGCGTGAGCGAAACAATGCTGCAAAACTGTTCCTTTCTGAAAGCTTGAAGAATGCAGAAATCTATGTAAATGGCGATAAAATACAGAGCGGAGCAAAGGAAATAAATTCTAAGATCAATGAAGCTCTTGGTAAGTTGGTATCTAGTACCTATTATAAACTTTCTTATATTGATTTTGCAATGAATGAAACTGATATACGTGCATTGTTTAGAAATAATAGTCAACAGATTGGCATAGCAAATACAGAGAGTGAAAAAAACAAACTTGCTCTTGACGATTTAAAAGACTATATCGAGCTCAATACCGCACGTCATCTGAAAACTTCGATGAAGTCTATTTTGGAACGCTTCTTGAAAGCACCTTATGGATTTGTGGAAGCTGATGTGCAGTGGATTGTTGCAAAATTATTCAAAGACGGAGAAATTACAATGCTTGTCAATAACGAGGCAGTTACATTACATTCAAAGAATCCGGAAGAAATTATTCGTTATTTGACACGCAAAGAATTTAATGACAAACTTATGACAGAAAAGCGTGTCAAAGCAAATGACAAGCAAAAAAAATCTGTTCGAGAAGTGATGAAAAAACTCTTTAACGTAACTTCATCAAGAGAAGATGACGATGCAATTATGGAGAGCTTTAGGGGTTATGCGGATAAGCTAAAAAATGAGCTTGAGAAAGTTGAAATTACTTATCAAACTCAAAATGCTTACCCAGGCAAGAATCTTGTCCAAGACGGCAAAAAACTTATGAATGAAGTTTTACAGATGAAATATTCTAACGAGTTCTTTAGCGGTATTGATAAAAAGAAAGACGATTATCTTGATTTTGCTGAGGATTATGAACCATTAAAAAATTTCTTCGCAGGTGAGCAGAAAGAAATTTTTGATAAAGCACTCAAGTTAATGAAGATTTTTGATGATAGTAAGACTTTCATTGTAAATGATGAAATTGAATCAGTTGTAGAGGATATTAAGAGAATTCTTAATATGAAAATACCTTACTCTGAAATATTTAAATTGCCTGATTTGCTCGATAATTTTATTGAGCTTTATAGTAGACTTTTAATAGGAATGCAAAAGCCGATTGAAAAAGCTATTCAAGAAGCAAGACAACGTGTTTTTGAAGAATTGAAAAATAAAAAATGTCATGATAAATTGTCAAATAAATATATTAAATTGTTTGATGAAATAAGTGACAAGGCTACGAGTTGCAATAATGTTGCAATATTGCAAAATATTAAGGTAGAAGCTGATGCACTCAAGGTTCGATGCTTGAATGAAATTGAAAATGAAGAAGCAAAAATTATTGAAGCAGAACAGCATGCTCACATTACAGGAATAGAAAATAGTGAGGGAGAAACAATTGTTCCTAAAGTATCTACTCCAACAATAAAGAAAAAGAAAACAGTCAGCATTAAGTCTATAAATAATGCTACTACTTGGCAGATTGAAAATGAAGCAGATGTCAAGAAGTACATTGCAGAACTTGAGGAAAAACTGATGAATGCGTTAGAAGAAGATACAATTATAAACATTGAGTTCTAAAGGAACGAATTGATAAAATAGTGCGGATTTATGAAGTTGAGAAAATATAAGTGGCATTATTGGAGGTGCAATGATGAACAAAACAGCCGTAAAAAATTTTGCAGTATGGGCAAGAGAAAAGCTAATTGAAGATATTAAATATAAAGCTGGAACGATTGGAATTACAGAGGAAGGAATTGCAGAAAAATTACCGCAATCAACAAGTGACTTGCATTTCTATGATATAGGGACAAATGATTATGCAAAAATTTCAAGAATTGAAATTAAACAAAGAGAAGCACTTGTAAAGGCGATAGAAATAAAAGAACGCAGCTATAAAAGTTATCAGGAAGCGTTTGAAAATGTGATTGAAGAAGTGGCATATACTTGGTTCAACCGTTTGATTGCGATTCGTTTTATGGAAGTCAATGATTATTTGCCTTCCGGTGTTCGTGTGCTGTCCTCTGAGAATAAGGCGAAGAAAGAGCCTGATTTAGTAACGACACCGTTTGATACCGATTTGGAATTTACAGCTTATGAGCAGGACAGAATTATCCAGTTAAAAGACGATAATAAACTGGATAAATTGTTCCGTATGCTTTTTATTAAGCAGTGCAATAAGCTTCACGATATTTTACCAGAGCTGTTTGAAAAGACAGATGATTATTCGGAATTACTTCTTACAATTTCGTTTACAGACCCAGAGGGAATTATTCATCATCTTATCAACGATATTGAAGATGTTGACTTCCGTATTAACGATGAAATGTACACTGATGACGGAAAAATAAAAGCTGATGGTCAGGTTGAAATCATTGGTTGGTTGTATCAGTATTACATTTCAAAAAAACACGAAGAAGTAATTGATCCACTACACGGAAAAACTATAAAAAAAGCGGATATTCCGGCAGCTACACAGTTATTTACGACTGATTGGGTTGTTCGATATATGGTGGATAATTCTTTGGGAAGATATTGGATTGAAAGAAATCCACAAAGTAAGTTGGCTGAAAAACTGGAATTCTTTGTTACACCTAAAAATGGAGAAATACAGTATGTTAATGAAAAAATCAGCCCGACAGATGTAACATTTTTTGAACCTTGTATGGGTAGTGGACATATTCTTGTGTATGCATTTGATATACTTATGGAAATATATCGTGAAGTGGGTTATTCTGATAGAGATGCTGCATTAAGTATTGTTGAAAATAACCTTTTCGGTATGGATATTGATAAGCGTGCATATCAGTTAGCATATTTCGCAGTAATGATGAAAGCACGCAGCTATAATCGTCGTGCATTAACAAAAGGTATATCTAATAATCTTGCGGTTGTTGAAGAAAGTAACTCTATTGATCAATTTATTTGTGATGGCGTGACAACTAATGACGAACAGAATAAGATTGGCGAATATTTAGTTGAAGCCTATAAAGATGCACAGGAAATTGGAACATTGCAGACGATTGAAAAGAAAGATTACATAGGCTTTACTGATTATCTGCACGGTATAGCGAGCAGTGCAGAATTGACAGAGATTGGTTCAAATGATTGGGTTAATGATATACATCCAAAGATGTTACAGTTTGCAAAGCAGGCTGAAATTATGAGCAAGAAGTACGCAGTTGTTTGCACTAACCCACCATATATGAATAAGTTAGAGGGACAGTTGAAGAAATTTGTGGTGGACAATTATAAGTCTTATTCGGGTGATTTGTTTAGTGTGTTCATGTATCGTAATTTTGATTATTGTAAATCAGATGGCTACTCTGCTTTTATGACTCCTAATGTATGGATGTTTATTAAGACATATGAGAATTTGAGAAATTATATAATAAATCAAAAAACTATTATATCATTGATACAAATGGCTAAAGGGGCTTTTTTCAAAGAGGCGACTGTTGATATTTCTACTTTTATATTGAAAAATTGCAAATCAAAAGAAAGTGGACTCTATATTCGTCTTGAAAAATTTAAAGGAGATATGGAAGTTCAGAAACAAAAAGTTCTTGAAGCAATTGATAATAAGAATTGTGGGTATTTTTATGAAACGGAACAGAGTAATTTTTTCAAAATACCTGGCTGTCCGATTGCCTATTGGGTAAGTGAACAAATGCAAAAAGTATTTGCCACTTCAAAAAAAATGAAAGATATAGCAATTCCGAAAGTTGGATTACAAACAGGAAATAACAATAAATTTACAAGATTATGGTTTGAAGTAGAAATAAATAAATGTAGTTTTTGCGTTAATCAAAACAGTGAAGAATATTATAGACGAAAGTGGTTTCCATATAATAAGGGAGGAGAATATCGAAAATGGTATGGAAACTATGAGTATGTAGTTAATTGGGAAAATGACGGTTTTGAAATTAAAAATTATACGGACGAAAAAGGAAAACTTAAATCTCGCCCTCAAAATATAGAGTATTATTTTCGTCCGTCAATATCGTGGTCATTTATTAGTTCATCATATTTTGGAGTTAGATACTCGCCTAAAAAGGCGATATTTGATGTTGCAGGCTCGTCTGTTTTTCCAGATGAAAAAAATATGATGTATTTGACAGGATTATTGTGTTCAAAACTAAGCACAGAATTTATGGTTGTACAAAATCCGACACTGAATTTTCAAGTTGGAAATGTCGCAAATATTCCGGTCATAGTCAGCGAAAAAGATAAAATAGAACCGCTTGTAGAAAAAAATATTGACATAGCAAAGTATGATTGGGACGCATTTGAGACATCTTGGGATTTTAAAAAGCATCCGTTGCTTAGCTATACTTCGAATATTATATCTTCTGCATGGGATAGTTGGACAAAAGAATGTAATGACCAATTTGAGGTTTCTAAAAACAATGAAGAAGAGCTTAATCGCATTTTTATTGATATTTACGGATTACAAGACGAATTGACACCAGAAGTAGAAGATAAAGACGTTACTGTTCGTAAAGCTGATTTACAGAGGGATATTAAGAGTTTAATTTCTTATGCAGTTGGCTGTATGTTGGGTCGTTATTCTCTTGATGAAGATGGACTTGCCTATGCAGGTGGAGAATGGGATAACAGCAAATATGACACTTTTATTCCTGATGCAGATAACTGCATTCCAATTACGGACGAGGAATATTTTGAAGATGATATTGTCGGTCTGTTTTGTGCTTGGTTAAAAAAGGTTTATGGAGAAGATACGCTTGAAGAAAATCTTGATTTTATTGCGAATGCCATTGGTAATAAAGGAAAGACAAGCCGTGAAGTAATGAGAAATTATTTCCTGACAGATTTCATCAAAGACCATATTAAGACTTATCAGAAACGCCCGATTTATTGGCTTTTTGATAGTGGTAAGCAGAATGGATTTAAGGCTCTTGTTTATATGCACCGTTGGAATGCAGACACCATTGGTAATGTTCGAGTTGAGTATCTGCATCGTATTCAGCGTGTGTATGAAAAAGAGATTATCCGTATGCAGGAAATCATAGACAATAGTCATGATAACAAGGAAATCTCCAATGCTACAAAGCGTAAAGAAAAGCTTCAGAAACAGATTAAGGAAACTAAAGACTACGATGCTAAAATTGCTCACTTGGCTCTTTCTCGTATTGACATCGACCTTGATGACGGTGTAAAAGTTAATTATGAAAAGGTGCAGACTGCCGATGGGAAGAAAATGCAAATTTTAGCTAAGATATAAGGGAGAAAGGTTTTATGAATGCAGAAATTGGAAACTCTTTTGAATTACTATCAGATAAAGAATGGAATCATTATTTGAACATCAACATCTTTGACAAAATGTTGATAGATATAGATAAATTTTCTTTTTGCCAAGACAACATATTCCTTTATCCACGGTTGAAGGAAGCTATTGAAGGTCATAATAATAAAGTTGGGGATTTAAAAATAACTTATGCTCTATGTAGGCACTACTTTGATAAGGGAATTCCAGATGAACCTTGGTATATATCTCCGGGAAATAAGGGGCAATCTGTACAATATACACCTAATTTTGAGGAAGAACATTGGATGAGAAGATATTGGTTTAATCATTTTGCAGAAAATCTTTATTTAAAATTCTTTTCAGTGTGGGATGATATTGTGGAAATTTTAAATATTTTCTTTGGAATAGATGAATCTATACAAGACTATCGTTTCCGAGCAAATGTAATGAAAAAATTAAAAGATATTAACTCGGAAATTTATATGTATATGACTAATATTTTGCAGGAAGATACATATAAAGAAGCAAATAAATATAGAACAAGTTTTGTACATGGATACGCTCCTAGCACAGTTACAAATGGATATCTACTTGAGAAAGACAAAAAAGTTTCTATACCTGAGTATAAGGATGGACGAGTAGAATTTGTAGAAAAAAAAGTAATAGCATCTTTATCTAGTCGTGTCGGAGATTATACAACAGTAAAAATTGTAATGGATAATATAGATGCGTTTGCGGCATTTTCTGGAGACCACATTACAGGGATAGTGGATAGGATTATTTCTTAAAAACGAAAAGCTTTTATTTAAGAATACATAGCTATCAGAATAAAAGGAAAGATATTATGGCAGAACTAAACTTAAAACAGATTACAGACAAATTAAATAGTGAGTTTGCAAGTGGTGTCCGTAAACTTGTGTTTTGGTATGACACAAATGCAGATTTTCAGGAGGATATTGATAGTATAGAATTGGAAAATGCAAAAGTGTTGCATCTTGAACCGGATAACCAGTTTTATATCAAATATTTCTTGGAGCGTGAGGATACGACAACCAATTATCTTGTTTATGCCCCATTTGCAAAACCGTCAATAGAGAACAATCATCTCGCAGATACAATCAGATATTCCAAAGAGTTTTTTGCTGATCGTGCTTCTTTGCTTACAATCGATTTGGGTATTGATGAACGGTACAAACCTGTTATTCAGCATTATATTAAATTCTTTGCGAATAAAGATAGAACACAGAAGTTTTATGATTTGGAAATAGAGAATTTCAACAGAAGCACAATAGAAATTGCTTTAATGAGCGTACTTTGCAAGAATAAGACAGTTTCTTTTGAAGAAGTAGTACGTTCAATTTTAACCGATGATGAATTACAAGATAACAAATATCTTGCTGAGTTTGAAAAGTATGATTTGTTGAAGGCTTTTTGGCAATATGCAGATATGACATTCGGATATAATGACTCAAAACCGACACTTGAAAAACTTGTTATCACAATGTTTGTTACTTATGTGGCGAAGAGTATATATACAGATGTGCCGCAAGCATGGAAAACATTTGTTTCTTACAAATCAGGAAATATCATTGCATTTATGGATAATCTGATGAACAGCTATCTTTATGGTTCTCGTTTTGATGAAATTTCAGAAATTATCTATAATACAATCAATGGTAAGAAGTATCTTGAGAAGATGGAATTGGGAACACTTGTAGATTGTAATATATTTGCAGGTATTGATGAGCTTCTGATTAACTGGATTATTGGCAGACTTGAGAATGAGGATATAGGGGCAAAGCTAAACGGAAAGAACATTTCGGAGCTTTGTGTAGAACGTAGGAAAACACATTTTGGAAAGAACTACCGAAGTGAGTATTTCGTTCTTCAGAATGCGTTTTATATGATTGCTAAAGGCAAGTATCAACCGGTCAGCGGTATTAAGAACTTGGTTAAGGAATATATGGACTCAACATACAAGATTGACCGTTATTATAGATACTTCTATTTCTATTTTGACAAATTAGAAGATACCACACTGTTTGAGAGAATTAGAGAACTGATTGAAAACATATATACCAATGAGTATCTGAATCGGATTACAGTTAACTGGAATAATGAACTTGCAGATGCGGACGGAGAAACAGGACTTACAAGGCAGAGAAATTTCTTTGAAAAAGATATAAATCATTTAAAGGATAGAGTAGTTGTTATTATATCTGATGCACTTCGTTATGAGGTTGCACATACGTTATTTGAAAAATTGCAAGTAGATGAGAAGTGTAACGCTTCTATTGGAGCAATGCAGGGCGTTCTTCCGTCGTATACACCATTGGGTATGGCTTCCTTGCTTCCTCATGAGACAATAGAGTATAGTCAATCTTATGATGTTTTGGTAGACGGAAAAGCATGTAACACAACAGAACAGAGAGAAACAATATTGAGAAAGTATAAAGTAAATAGTAAATGTGTTCAGTTTGATTCACTGAAAACAATGAAACAAGCAGATCTTCGTTCTATTTTTACCAGACAGGATGTTGTGTATGTTTATCATAACCAGATAGATGCTCGTGGAGATAAAGCGGCTTCTGAAAATGAAGTGTTTAATGCTTGTGACGAAGCAGTAGATGAGATTTATACCATGATAAAAAGAATTGCTTTGCAAGCTAACACTATTCATTTTATTGTAACGGCAGACCACGGATTTATTTATAAAAGAGATAAAATTCAGGCAACGGATAAGATTGCCGGAACTATTTCAAAATCAAATATTGTGGGACAACGTTATTCCATATCAGATGAAGAAATTAAGTCAGACGGTGTTTGCAATACAACAATTGGGAAAGTATTGGGTAATGGCGATGAGCGTATTGTGTCATTCCCTATTGGGTCAGATATTTTTAAGGTTGCAGGTGCAGGACAGAACTATGTTCACGGCGGTTGCTCACCACAGGAAATGTTAGTGCCAATGATAAAAGTGAAAGTGGATAAGGGCAAAAAGGAAACAAGCCTTGCTGAAATTGCTCTTGTGAGTCTGACTTCAAAGATTACAAACCTTATTACAACATTGGATTTTGTTCAAACAGAGCCGGTAAGTGATGTTGTGAAAGAAACAAGCTATAGGGTTTATTTTATTTCAGAGAATAACGAGAAGATTTCTAATGAAAATATTGTTATTGCAGATAAGAAAAATAAGGATACGACAAAGCGTATGTTCAGACTTCGCTTCAACTTTAAGAATAAAAAATATGATAAGTCGCAGAAATACTACTTAGTTGCATATGATGATAAAAATGATATAGAAGTTCTACGGCATGAGATTATTTTAGATATTGCTTTTGCTGACGATTTTGGCTTTCTAGAGTGAGATCGCCTTATTAAGTAAAGACTTTCGAATGCTATAACGAGAACATAATAAAAGGAAAAACTAATTAAAACGCAGAAGTTTTATTAGATATGATATATTTGCAAGTAAGAGTTATAAACAATATTTTGTTTGTATTGTTTCAGATTGAGAATTATCTTGATGAAAAAATATGATTTCTTAGGGAAAGACAGCATTTCGAAAGATTATATGTTGTATATTATTGAGCGAATTGATAATAAGTACAATGAGGAGGATTAAGATTATAATGGATAACACAAAAAAGGATATAGCTCAGGGATATGCCTATTATGTGGATGATGAAGAAAGTGTACCTGGAGAAACAAATAGTACCTCATTTAACGGTAAAGAAACTTCTAGTTTTGCTGAGGTGAGTGAGATAAACAGAAAACTCCGTACTTATTTTGATGGAAGAATTGTTCGTAAGGACTTAACGAAATCTATTAAAGAAGGTGCAAATGTTCCCGTTTATGTTCTTGAGTTTTTGTTGGGGCAGTATTGCAGCTCGGATGACCTGTCTATTATCGAAGAAGGTGTGGCTAATGTAAAAAGAATATTGGCAGACAATTATGTGAGACCAGACGAAGCACAGAAAATCCTTTCACTCCTTCGACAGAGAGGAAATCATACCGTAATTGATAAGATTACTGTAAATTTGAATATTAAGAAAGATACTTATGAAGCTGAATTCTCTAATCTTGGTATTAAGGCTATTCCGATTAGTGAAGATTATCCAAGTAAATTTGATCGTCTGCTTTGTGGTGGTATTTGGTGTATTGTTCAGCTTGAGTATGAATACATAGAAGAAGATAAGAATGCTTTTCCTATACATATTCGTAAACTTACACCGATTCAAATGCCACATGTAGACATAAATGAGCTGAAACAGGGAAGAAAAGCGTTTACGAAAGATGAATGGATGAGTGTAATACTTCGTTCCGTTGGTATGGAACCGGATACATTGACGGAAAGAGAAAAATGGCTACTTATGGCCCGCATGTTACCATTAGTAGAAAATAATTTTAACTTGTGTGAACTTGGACCGAGAAGTACAGGTAAATCTCATTTATATAAAGAGATTTCACCAAATAGTATTCTTGTTTCCGGTGGTCAGACAACGGTTGCAAATCTGTTTTATAATATGGCAAGAAAAACAGTCGGTCTTGTTGGTCTGTGGGATTGCGTTACTTTTGATGAGGTTGCAGGTATTAAGTTTAAGGATAAAGATGGCATCCAGATAATGAAAGATTATATGGCATCTGGTTCTTTTGCACGTGGTAAAGAGGAAAAGGTTGCTTCTGCATCAATGGTATTTGTGGGTAATATCAACCAGAGTGTTGATGTGCTATTGAAAACTTCTAGTCTGTTTGCTCCATTTCCAGAGGAAATGGGAACAGACACAGCGTTTCTAGACCGTATGCATTGCTATATTCCAGGTTGGGAAATACCTAAGTTCAGACCATACCACTTTACAGATGATTATGGATTTATCAGTGACTATCTTGCAGAGTTTATCAGAGAATTGCGTAAGGAACAGCATGGAGATGCGCTTGATAAGTACTTTAGACTAGGGAAGAATTTAAATCAACGAGATACAATAGCAGTTAGAAAAATGGTAGGCGGTTTTATTAAATTGCTTTATCCTGATGGAGAATACACAAAAGAAGAACTGGAAGAAATCTTGAAGATTTCTCTTGAAATGCGTCGTAGAGTAAAAGAGCAGTTGAAGAAACTTGGTGGTATGGAATTCTATGATGTAAATTTCTCATATATTGATAATGAAACTTTTGAGGAATTTTATGTATCTGTGCCAGAGCAAGGTGGTGGACAATTGATTCCAGAAGGAATGTGCAATCCTGGACAAGTCTATACAGTTGCTCATGGTAAAACGGGTATGCTTGGTGTATTCCGACTGGAATCACAGATGATGCCCGGTAATGGAAAGTTTGAACGCTCAGGTCTTGGCTCTGATGGAAAGTGCAAAGAAGCTACAAATACAGCGTTCAATTTCCTGAAAGCAAATTCTAATCGCATTAGTGCCTCTATCAGTACGACTACAAAAGACTATATTATCAATTATCAAGATCTTCAAGGAATTGGCATGACATACAAATTGGCATTACCAACGCTTATTGCATTATCATCAATTGCATTGGGAAAACCTGTTACGAGCAGTCTGGCGGTTCTTGGAGAAATTAGCATTGCTGGAACTCTCATAAAAGTAGATGAACTTGCAAATAGCTTGCAGGTATGTTTAGATAGCGGAGCGAAAAAAGTACTTCTTCCGATTACATCAGCCGCAGATTTATCAACTGTACCTGCAGAATTAATTGGTTGTTTTAACCTGATTTTCTATTCCAGCGCAGAAGATGCTGTTTATAAGGCTTTGGGTGTAGAGTGAAAAATATGTAAATATAAAATAGTGAAGTGGACGGAATTTAATTCCGTCCACTTTTATTTAACATAAATAAGGCGAACAACTCATTTAAAGAATAGGATATTGAGAATTTTGAAAATATACTTAAACATAATGAAACTTGATGAGAGTGTGAGAAAAAGTCTGTAAAAAATAATCCTTCTATGATAGAATATAAATA